>Ga0209039_10000072_pt1 | contig 83793 bp, 80 predicted proteins | sample BogFormECP12_OM1_FD_188238 | JGI IMG/M metagenome (GOLD analysis project Ga0209039, IMG submission 188238) | Bog forest soil microbial communities from Calvert Island, British Columbia, Canada - ECP12_OM1 (SPAdes) (version 2) | ecosystem: Environmental > Aquatic > Freshwater > Wetlands > Bog ... | reverse complement strand
TATTTTTTAAACAATCGATGAAATCTCGATTAATAGCAATGTCCGCCTCGATGTCTTGTTACATTCCCGTTCGAGCGACAAAATAGAGTATAGCTAACATTATTATCGCAATAAAAAGTAAAAAAAAGGTTTAGCAAGTCAAGAACCGCGGAAATGCCATGCCATCAAGAGCAATGTTGAGCTTGCCATCATTCTTTCGATATTTTTCGGATCAAGAATCGCAGCGTCCCGTCATTGTTCTCGAACAAGAGCAACTCGTTCCCAGTTCGCTTGGCGAATCGCTTGATATCTTCCTCGGCCGCAGGATCATCGGCTAACACCTCGAGCACCTCGCCATCTTGAATCTCGTCAATGGCTTCCCGTGTCTTGAATAGTGGCACTGGGCAATATAACCCAACCGTGTCGATCGATTTCGCTGGTTCAACATCTTCCATGAATCATCACCTTCTGACTGGACATAATTCTCGCCTTCCTCCATTTCAAAATTTCCCCGATCAAAAATATCCCATGGCGCAAAATTTTTTTTGGAGAGAAATAGAAGTTAGATGCATCAAGACTGGCAATAGACAGATTGGAAGATTCGGGACATGACGGATACCATTATCAAGGACTATTATTGCGGCGTGTGCAAGAAACGTCACGATATCTCCTTGCCAAAAAACTTGGCAATGAACAGGGAATCATATCCTTTTGCTCACGTGTTCTTGCACAAGTTAGAATCTAACGATGATTTGAACGAAATCGACATCGACATCCTCACGACGCTGTACATCGATGCCAACATGTCCATCCGGGGCGTCGAAGCGAAACCACTGGACGGCACGGACATCGTTTCCAAGGAAGATTTTAATATCGTGGTTACCAGGATCATGAATGAACTTGAAAGATGGCGTGAAGAATATACCAAGTTAGAGAAGGAATACAAGCGATTGAAAGACGAAAACGAAAAATTGAAAGAGCAGATGTAACTTTTATTCAAATCAATAAAAAAATCGGACCTAAGTAGTTGAGTAGAATGAATCTTGTTAAGCGAGGTCGGAGATGACTATTTTTTTCATTATTGTTTATACGAATGGTTCAAAAAAATCATCGACATGGTCCAATTTCTTAGGTATTTTACTCGATTTTGCAATTAGTTCCTCAAACAGGTCTACATCCCGGCTTTGTGAAGCAACCACCAGCTTGCCGGTCAAATCTCGTTGTTTTTGAAGTAAATATGAAAATTATTCCCAGGCTTCGTTCTCATCAAGTTCAAGTTTCTTGTCATACGCGAAGGTCATGTCGTGAATCAGTCTCCACGGTTTTTTTGCAATTCTCGCTCTCTTTTCTGGATTGGGAGCTCGAAATTTTTAATTTCCCCAATCTAACGCTCGATTAAGTCCCGGCGCGGGTGTTCTTCGTTCACTTCATCAGCGATTTTTTCCAAATGCTCGTTGCGTCGATCCCGCAAGCTAGCGATTTGCTTCCGAAGTTCCTTGTTTCGCGTCATTACATCGAATGTCTGATTTAAGACTATATTGGGTCCGAAGAAATCTGGCCTTGTTAAAGGTACGAATCGAGAACTGAGTTGCCCTTGGTTGCGAAACTTGGATGGAATAAGCCTCTGTTTTTCGAATATCTATTTTTTACACGCGCGCCACGGATTAAGAGAACGCTTCGTGGATTTGGAGTGATAATAGCATGGCAAATACAAAGAAAAAAATCATGATCATTGGACTCGGCGGGATGGGTAGTGGTTGGGCCAGGGAAATTAAAAAACACCCCGATTATGAGCTCCGTGGCATCATCGATACGGATACCGAGTTGCTGGAAAATGTTCCAAAGATGAATCTGGGCCTTGATGGCGACCAGACTTACGTGAGCATCGAAGACGCATGTCAATTTGGCGAAAAACCCGATGTTGCCGTCATAGCAACCCCGATCAACACGCATTCGGGCCTGGTGCACGAGGTAATGGCTCTAGGCGTTAATCCGATATGCGAAAAGAACATGGCAAGTGATTTGCCGCAAGCAAAACAAATGGTCCAGCTTGCGAAAGACCACCCGGAACTTTGCACCGCGGTAGGTACCCAATATCGATACGGTGGGCAGATGTGGACCGCCAAGAAATTCTTCGAGCTGGAGAATAACCCTCTTGGAAAACTCGGAATGATCCTTTGGGAGGATTATGGGTATCGTGGCGAGAGACGCTGGGCCTGGCGAAGATTCCTGCAAGAGGTTTACCTGGAAGATATGGCGGTGCACTGGTTCGACACCCTTCGGTATATTACTGGCATGAATATCGTGCAAGTCAAGGCTGATACCTTCATACCATGCTATAGTAGCTGGTACGGGAGCTCCACCGTGTTCGCAAACCTGGCCCTCGCGAAACCAGAGAATTATTCCAACCGTCACGAATGGGTCTGGTGCCATTTCGCGGGTGACTGGCAAAAGAATGGCCCCACATCTCATCGCCAGGAATTTTACGGCGGAACAGGCTGCGCGAAGGTCGGGGAATTCGGCATAGAGATCAAGACGTACAAGAACCTTCAAGATACGTCCAAGTACTTCGAAGAGGATGGCTTTTTAGCCATTGATGCAGGTCCCCGTGAGAACTTGCCCGATGTTAATTACGAAGGAGACGGGATGATCCTCGAAATGATGAGCCGTGGCATTGATAGCGGCGGTCAAATCCAGCCAGGCACGAATTTCTTGGAAGCTTTCAAGTCATTCGTCGTGTCCGTCGCTTGCAAGGAATCCTCGTTCACGGGACAGTCTATCTGGGTTCCAAATTATTGGAAAAATTTTCTCGATGATTAACATCTATCTTTTTTATCCCACTTTTTCTTATTATTTTGTTGATGTACGCAAGAATAAGGAAAAATGCCTGAGAATTGACCGTGCATCACGTGAGCGGTATTATTTTCGTTTCCGGACCTATCGCCACGAATTGGGAAAGAATGGAAGCCATTCCGTAAATGTCGAAATCCAAGGAAATAACACGGTAGCTAGAATGGTCAGGCAAATTACGCAGATCAGGTATACCGCGAAGAGCCGTGTAATTCGGTCACGAAAGCGCCCGGAAAGCTTCGGCGACCATGCAACACGCACTAACGGTAGAACAAGGAATGGCATTGCAACGAAGGAGGGAATGAAAAAGGCTACAGGAAAACCAATTGAACTGATGAGTGTGCCCGAAGGAGATACAGTGAGGATGTTTAAACCAAAATTGTTTGAAATCACCGTATTGCCATTTGGGAGGCGCACCGAGGCGTATGCATTGTCAATGCCCATGGAATAACTCCAAACGATTTGCTTGGCCATGGTAACCTCGATGACTCTGTCAGTTCCCGTAATAAGCACGTTGCCGTTTGGCAAGGGTGTAGATCCCCTTACCCATCCCACCGAATTATCATATGTCCAGAACGGTGTCTTGGTCGTGTAATTGATTGCCACGACCCGCTGGTTGACCGAATCCGCGATCCAGACGTTGCCGTTCGCGTCATACGTGGCGCCGTGTTGATGGTAGAGCATCGATTCATTATCATAATCACCATACCACCACGTGATATGGGATGCTTGATTGGGGTTTACCATGTCCGCGGTGTAATTAACTTCCACTACCAGGTTCCAGTTACGGAGTGAAATCAATACCCCGAGCCACGTCGTGTGATTGAACCACACCGCGTGATTGAGATGGGTCCAATCTTGCCCGTTCTGATTGTTATAGTAATGCGTGGGCCCCCACGCGGGGTTCACCTTAGTCCAATTGATGAGATTCGGTTGCCACCGCCACGTGACGATGCCGCTCGGGTAAGCAACGGCAAGCACCTGATTATTCTGGCAATCGGAGACGAGCAAGTCGCCGTTTGGAAGAGGATAGATGCTGTGAGGGACTGCAAAACCCCCAAGAGACCATAACGTGTTGCCGTTGGCATCTATCAGGGCAATCTGGTTTTCCGAGGGGGTGAATTTGTTGTTTGTTGCAATCAATTCGAATGGCTGGGAAATGGTAATTCGCGTCACCCAAAAGTTCCCGTTGCTTGCTGCACAGATATCAATGGGTTGCCAATAGCCAGTGATGTTACCCCAGATTCCTAAAACCACTATGGGAAATAAACTGCAAATCAACATCGCGAATAACATTGCCACGCCATAATGCTTCATGTTAATCAAATTACTAAAAAGAGATTATTTAAGCATTTATGAAACTACAATACATCCCGCGCGCACGGGACGCAACCATTTGCCAACTGATCAAGCGGTCGACGTGATTTCTCCACGCGTGACAATAAAAGAAAATTCGCCCATTTGGTGAAAAAATAACTCACCTTTACCATCTTAATTTTCGACAGTACCACTTGCATCAACTGATTGTTAAAAAGAAAAAAACGTGAAAAAAGGGGCGGTATCACGTGATCGTGAACATCTGGTGAAAGTTGCCATTAGGCCCTGTCATTAATGACCCGTCGGCGTAATGGGTGCTGATCGTGCATGTCGTGCCGTTCACTTGGACAAGTATGTAATGGTACGAGTTCTCGCCATACTGGTAACCGTATTGCTGGGAATCCGTTTGATAGAGCCCTTTTATTGGATCTTGGTAATAGATGATACCTTGCGGTGCCTTGTCGGTATCGGCCGTGTAATTATTGTTCCTGTTCCACGAATTCATGATATACGTGATGTTCTGGTAAGCACCACGTGTTGAATTGTACCACGTGCGCGTGAAGTTGCTGGTACCGCGATCGAGAATGCCGTACGCCCATGCTTCGAGGTTTGCACCGCCGCCACCGGTGTCAAAATATTGGATAGGATGGTGCGTCCACGTGTCCGTTGGCGAGTATAAAAGGCCCTGGTTGCCGTACGTGTAATTGTAATGCTCGTAAAAATGATCGTGACCGTAAAACACCGCCTTCACTCCATAATGATCGAACAAGGGCACGAGATCCTCCTGCAGTTGCCAGATCGTGTTTGCGGAGCCGCTGGAAATCACGGTTTGATGCACGAAGGCGAAGATGAATGAGTACCCTGCTGTCGATGCTGCCTTCAGGTCGTCCGTGATCCAGGCTATCTGGTTTGTACGGTATTCCCCGCCAATTGCCGATCCATCGATTACAATGAAATGAACGTTGGAATAATTGAAGGAATAATACCAGCCCTTGGAACTATCGTTATATGGGTAGGAAAATATTTGCCCGAAGTTCGCGGCGTTCGTGCTGCCGTAATCGTGGTTACCAACGGCGATTTGGGTCGGCGTGTTCGCGGAAAGCAAGCAAAGGCTCGATAGTGTGCGATGCCATGACTCGATGTTGTCCCCGTTATCTGCCACGTCACCAATTTGCATAACAAAATCGGCCTTGGCATGCGCGGCAATGCCACTCGCGACGAGATTGTTGTAATAAAGCATGGTCGTGCTCGTGGTCGGTTGCTTGTCGCCGAACACCGCGAACGTGAAGTTCCGAGGGGTCGCAGGGGCGGTTCGGAATGAAAACGTCGTGGAAGTAAAAGCTTCTTCAAAATTCACGGGAATCGTGTAATAATACTTGGTGTCAGGAATTAGTCCCGTCAAGTACACCTTGTGCAAGAACACGTTGCCATCGCCCGTCTTGATCGTCGTGATGGTTGAAGGCGATGTGCCAAGATTCAACGTCGTGTCGGACCTCGAGCTCGTCAACCAAGAGATGCACGCGGACGTCGTGGGATCGCTGTTCCACGTAACCCACGGGCCATCGTTGTGCGTGTAACTGTCCGCGACATTTTGCGGCAAGGCATTGATGTTTGGAAGGATGAGCGTGAATACAACGAATATCATCAGGGCAAACATCCCCGCGTTCACGATCGAATAAACTGGGAATTTAACCTTGTGAAGATGCTGTGAAAGCCGCAAGTTCTTGATGCTGAAATACACGAACAAGCTCGAAACTTGCAAAAGCACGTACGCAACGAAATAAACAGCAAAGTCGATCGTGGGAGTGTTATTGAAATCTGAGTTGATGATGTCGCTGAAATTGATGCTCGATGGCATTAAATATACCACCATCATGATGATACCAAACGCGAGTGCCAATGGCATGATGATGAACCAACGCAAGTTTACGTGCTCCCGCGCGAAGATTGCTTTTACCTTCCTGCTGGTATCAAGGATGATCATGATCGCCCACCATGCAGTGACCGCCACGATGGCAAGGATGAAAGGAATGGGGTGTCCTTGCAATTGCACCTTGAAATAATAAAGCAAGTATCCCGCGGCAACGGCGAAAATTGCTGCGACGAGTAAACCCATAATCCCAAAGATCAGCTTGATACCAAAAGTAAGGATGTTTTTGTTTTGATCTCTCATGTTTTAAACCAGAAGTTAGTTATTTCTTCATTATTCTTCTTGTTTCTTTTGCACGAACGTGCCGTCTCGCGAGATGCACAAGTCACCATCTCCATCAACGATATTGGCGTATCGCGCTAGAATAAAGATAGTATCGGAAAGGCGGTTTATATATTTGATGAGTGCCGGGTTCACGATTTCCTCCATTGATAATCGAAGAATCTGTCGCTCCGCGCGCCTCAAGATCGTGCGAGACACGTGTAAAAAAGCGGCGGCTTTCGTCCCGCCAGGCACGATAAAATGCTCTGAGGGAGCGCCAAGATTGCGCATTTCTTCATCCAATTCATCGGTTAAATGTTCGATAAATTCCGTGTCGCTTTCCTCCACTTTTTTTATCGGGGTTTCGGCGTCTGTCGTGGCAAGCTCCGATGCAATGAAAAAATTTCGTATTTGCAAGTCCTCGATAATCCCTGCAAGCCTCGGCGACGCAAAAGTCTTGGCAACGCCAAGCGATGAGTTAAATTCGTCGACGGTCCCGTACGCTTCGACTCGCGGGCTTATTTTTTGCACTCGCTCCCCGGAGAAAAGGCCGGTCTCGCCCGTGTCACCCTTTCTCGTGTAAATATGGCTTGGCATGTGCTATCATCTGGCTAAATGATAAGTAAATTCACCTTTGGTACCTATAAATACCAACGGTCATCTCGAGCAATCATGGAAAACGCAAAAGCACCACTCACTTTATGGTACACCCAGCCAGCGGGGCCATGGGTCGAGGCTTTACCTGTTGGGAATGGCTTCCTAGGGGGAATGATCTTCGGTGGAATCGATGAAGAGGTCATCCAGCTGAATGAAACCACTTTTTGGTCGGGAATTCCACGTGAAAAAACCAATCCCGATGCGAAAACGTATCTTTCCCAGGTTCGTGAGCTTATCTTTAACGGACAACATGTGGAAGCCGAAAAGATTATCGAGGAAAAGATGGGCGGTCCCCGGACGCAATCCTTCGAGCCACTCGGGTATCTTTATATCAAAACCAACGATGATCCGAAGAAGGCGCAAGCATATAAGCGAACCTTGAACATAGAGGACGCCGTGGCTACCGTCGAGTATCAAATCGATGATAGAATCGTGCAACGGGAATATTTCTGCACGGCCCCCGATCACATGCTTGTCGTCAGGTTAACGTGCAGTATGCCGGAATCATTAAACATCTTGGCTAGCCTCGATAGTGAACACCCGATCAATACCATCGTGAACGAAATGGAGAATGACTCGACGCTTGTAGTAAAGGGGCGTGCACCATCTAACGTGTTTCCAGATTATCATCGTGGGAATGAACCGCCCGTTTTTTACGAGGACGAAAAGGGAATGAAATTTGAAATCCAATTGCAGGTGCTAGCGTGTGACGGAATATCCGAGGTGACCGAAAAGGGGATTCATGTTTCGGGCGCATCGACTGTCGTGTTCTTGCTTGCCGCTGCGACGAGTTTTGCAGGGCCCTACCAGGATCCCAGCAATAGCGACGTGAATCCAGCCAGGATTTGTTCGTCGATCCTTGAAACCGCAAAAACTTGCACGTTCGACGAACTGAAAGCCCGGCACATCGAGGATTACCAGGCTCTCTTCAACCGCGTGTCGCTCGATCTCGGTTGCAATGACAACGCGGAACTGCCCACTGACGAGCGGTTGCAACGGATCAAGATCCAGCAGAATGATAATCCGCTCACCAAGTGGCTCATGCAAGCGGACGAGCTCGAATACGATCGTGAATTCGAGAACGATATCCAAAAAGGATTTGATGATTCCCAGCTGGCCGCCTTGTATTTCCAATACGGGCGATACTTGCTCATCTCGAGTTCTCGTCCAGGCGGGCAACCTGCGAATTTGCAAGGCATTTGGAATGATTTGCTTCGTCCACCATGGTCTTCGAATTACACCATGAACATTAACGTCGAGATGAATTACTGGCCGGCAGAACCGTGCAATCTTCATGAATGCGTTGAGCCACTCATCCAATTTGTCAAGGAACTGAGCATCGAGGGGGCTCACGTCGCCGATGTCAATTACGGGATGCCGGGTTGGGTTTGCAACCACAACAGCGATCTCTGGCGGACAGCGAACCCGATATTTGGTTGGCCGGGCTACATGTGGTGGCCCATGGGTGCGGGCTGGATCCTCATGAACGTATGGGAGCATTACGCGTTTACCAAGGACGAGGCATTTCTAAAGGATGTGTACCCGCTCTTCAAGGAAGCAGTCGAGTTCCTCCTCGCTTACATGATCCTTGACCCCACGGGAGAATATCTCGTGACCGTGCCCTCCACGTCGTCAGAAAACGCGTTTTTCACGGATGATGATCAGCGGGCAGCCGTGTGCATCGCATCGACCATGGACATGAGCATCGTTTGGAACTTGCTCACGAACACCATCAAAGTTTGCAAGATTTTAGGCATCGACGACGATTTCTGCGAGACCATGGAGAATGCTAGGGAAAAGCTTTATCCTTACAAGATCTCGGAGCGTAATCCTGGCTGCTTACAAGAATGGGATCAAGATTTTAAGGAAGCTGAGCCAGGCCATCGTCACATGAGCCACTTGTATGGCTGGCATCCCGGGTATCGCATCCTGCCGCGACGCCAGCCGGATCTCGCGAAAGCAGTTCGCTGCAGCATCGAGCGCCGTCTCGCGCATGGTGGTGGCGGTACAGGTTGGAGCGCGGCATGGCTGGTGAATCATTGGGCCCGGCTGGAGGATGGTGAAGGCGCGTACAACCAGGTGTTGGTCTTGCTGCGACGATCGATCTTTCCAAACATGTTCGATGCCCATCCCCCGTTCCAGATCGATGGCAACTTCGGCGGGACTGCCGGCATCGCCGAGATGCTGTTGCAAAGCCATGGCGGCCAGCAAGAGGACGACATCGACGAGATTTCGTTACTTCCGGCCTTGCCAAAAGCATGGCCCAAGGGCAGCATCAAGGGATTGCGAGCAAGAGGTGGTTACGAGATCGATATCGATTGGAAGGCGGGCAAACTGGAAGCCGCGACGATCAAGGCCTCGGTGGGAGGGAAGGTGCGATTGTTCGCGAAGGGACCGTTCAAGATAACATCTGATACGGCCGTGAATATCCTGGAAACCAAGCCAATGCTCGTCACTTTCGAAGCCCTGCCGGAAACGACATACCAGGTCCATCCGTTAAAGCGACCTTGATTCCTCGCAATCCTTCATTTCCGCATGTCTTTACTTTTTACCTTGCTTGGTTTCGCTCTTTAATCACAAAAAGTCTATCGATGATTAAAATCCTTAAAAAATCGTTCTGAATATTCGATCTTGCTCACAATGCATTGAAAATTTGCTTGGCGATCTCGTCGTACGTCATGAAAATGTTGTCGATTTCTTTGTTGAGGGTCGTGAAGATTTCCGTGTTCCCTTGCCAGTTTTCGAGCATATCCGGCGTGTATTGCTTGAAAAAAAGCCGGGATAATTCGACGAGCTTCTTGTCCACCTTGCTTTCTCGGTCACGCTTGTCATGAAAAGCAATGAACAAGATTCCGTGCCTCTTGATCATGGATAATTTCTTGTTCCCCATGATCATGCTTTGGATATCTGAATTGCTCATCAAGGCAGCAACGGAGTTAATGGCACTCATGAAACCTCCAAAGAGATCGCCGTTAATGACGTCCCCGGAACATTTCTGGTATAGCACGATGCCATTTTCGCGCATTATCCAGAGATCATGAATCATGGTCATGATATTTACCCTTGAATTGTTTTTCATCGTGATATCGTTCCATGGAATTCATGATACCCAAGATGAATGTTATCGCCGTATCTAGATATTTAGAACTCTCGATAAGAGGGGTTTTCGGAGCATATAATAACTGTCACTATTGAACATAAGCATCGACGGGGAAGTATCTAACAAATTTATTCGCTCTCGTGTGGAAATCGGTCTCAGGATCAAACGTAACATTTATGCAAGCCATGACTCATGCATGCATATTCATCACGAATTTCAAACCTTGAACGAAAACACGTGAATATCATGGAAGATCTTGACGAGATGTACGAAAAATTATCATTTTCACGGCTGATTAACCGATTGCACGCGCACACCAGGCAAGAATTTGCCATGGACAAGATGGTCAAGGCAAAAGCAGACGTGAAACCTTGGCAAGACAAGCTTCGCAAGAAATTCACCGAGTTGCTTTGCATCGATGACTTGATTGCCAAGCGAGATCCGGTCACGGTAGAAGAAGGTGACATCCAAGACGTGAAGGTACCGGAAGGCGTCTCGCTGGAATATATTTACATCAATTCGTGGCTCGGGACATTGATTCCAGCGTACGTGCTCAAGCCAAAGCAATCCACGAGTGATAAATTACCCGCGTTCGTGTGCCTTCATGGTCACGGCGAGAACAAAGATAGCAATGCTGGCATCTGGAACAAGGGCGTGGGTTCCACCACTGCAGCGATCGACTTGGCAAGGCGCGGGCACATCACTATCGCGACTGACCAGTGGGGCTTTGGTGAGAGAGGGTTTGGTCCGGATTATGACGGGAGCGAGGGCAGGTACAACTTGAATTTATTACTGTATGGCCGCACGATCAATGGCTTGCGCGTGTACGATGCCATGAGGTGCGTCGATTATCTCCTGACTCGCGATGATGTCGACGCGAGCAGGATCGGCTGCATCGGCTTGTCGCTTGGCGGCACGATCACGACATCAACATCAGCCGTCGACGAGCGCATCAAAATGGCGGTCATCGAGGGATATGCCAACACGTACAAGGATTCCATCGTGGACCTATCCCACTGCACTTGCAATTACACGCCCGGCATTATCAAATACGCGGAAATGCCCGACATCCTCGGCCTTATCGCGCCCAGGCCCATGTTCTGGGTCACTGGCGAGCAAGACACGATCTATACCTTGAAAGGCTTCAACATCGCCAAGGAAAAAATCGAAAAGTTGTACAAGCTGCTCGGCGCCAGCGACCAGTTCGCGACGTTCGTGCATCCTGAAGGACATCGATACCTCGGCGGCCCAGAACTCGATTTCATTCAATCAATATGGGGCTAAACATGGCAGAACACCTTGGTATCTCGCCCGACCCGGAATTTTACGTCGGACTCGATGAATTCGATGCATCCAACTGGGAGCATTTCGATGCGGAACGCTGGGAAGCCAATATCGCAACGTACAAGACGCACTTGACCCGGTGCTGGGGCGAGGTACCCGAACGGATTTCCCCGAACGTCGTGCAACTCACGGAAAGCAAGGAAGATGGTTACACGCGGTTCATGTTCCACATGGACGTGGAAAACTCCGGGAACGAGAAATGGGATAGCATGTCATTTTTCTTGCTCGTACCCGACACGCCGATCAGCGATCCTGCCCCCCTCATGGTCATCCATCACCAGCACGCCGGTAAGTTCGATAAGGGCAAGGAAGAACCCGCGGGTCTCATGTACGATCCCGAGCAAGCCCTCGCCGTGGACCTAGTCAAGCAAGGTTACATCACGGCGACGCACGACGCGCTGTGTTTTTCCGAGCGTCAAGAAAAGGACGAGTTTTACACCGCGATGAAACTCCTCATGCACGGCCGCACCTTGAACTTCAAGTATTGCTGGGACGTTAGCCGCCTCATCGACCACTTGCAAGAACGCCCCGACGTCGATCCGAACCGGATCGGCATCATCGGCCACTCGCTCGGCGGGCAGGAAGCGATCTATTGCACGGTCTACGATCCGCGGATCAAGGTCGCCATTTCGTCATGCGGCGTCGCGAAGATCGGCGGGACGAACTCCGTTTTCTCCGAAAATATCACGCACAACAAGGCATTTTACGTGCCGGGCCTGTGGGCAGGATCGTTGGAAATGGACATGAAAGAGATAGTAGGTTTAATCCACCCGCGGCCACTGCTCATGTCACACGGCATCGTCGACCACATCTTTCCTATAGAAGGAGTTGCAGAAATCGATAACTGGATTCAAGAATTGTACTCATATTATGGCAATGAGAACAAGATCGTCACGTTACGCCACGCGGGAGGTCATTACATCCCGCACACGACCAAGGATATCATCTACAAGTTTCTTGCTAGTTATTTGTAAAAGTTTTATTCATTCAATAAAAAAAGGAAAAAATTGGCATTTCAATTGGATTCTTCCACGTCTCCAGTCTCGGGTGGCATTTTTTCGCTATCATCGTCGCGTGTTTCGGGTTCTTCGTCGTGCTGCTCGGCAGGGACCGCTGCCACGCTTGATTTTTCCTGCATAACTCGCTTTGGACCTTCAGGCTTTGCCTTGCCCCTCCTGAGCAGGCTCTTGATGCCCCCGTAAAACACGGGGATGAAGGAGACCACGACGATCAATATGACGATGAGCGAGAGATTCTGCTGAACAACCGGTATACCGCCAAAGAAATACCCGCTGATCAAGAACAAGCATACCCACGTGATGCCACCGAGAACGTTATACATGAGAAAGTGACGATACTTCATCTTTCCTATGCCCGCGACGAACGGTACAAACGTGCGGATCACGGGAATGAACCGCCCCAGGAAGATGGTCGCGTTGCCGTGCCGCTCGTAGAAAGCCTGCGCGTCGAGCACGTATTTCTGCTTGAGATACTTTGATTTTTCCGTGAAAACTCGTGGCCCGATGATTTTCCCGATCCAGTAATTGACCGTGTCGCCGATGATCGCTGCCGCGATGAAAAGGACGAGCAAGGCCCAAAAGTTCAGCTCGCCAACATTAGCAAAAAGGCCAGCCGTGAAGATCAACGAGTCACCGGGAAAGAATGGAAAGATGACGATGCCGGTTTCGATGAATATCACGCCGAACAAGATCACGTATGTCCACACCCCGAACGTTGCGATCAATTGCCCGAGAAATGTATCGACGTGAAGGATAAAATTTATCAAGTCATTGATGAGGCCCATGTCATTATCATTCTCCTTGTACTATATGCGATGAATAAAAACATGCCATTTTGCGCGTTGTGGATACCTTATGTTTCATTATAGGGTACTGGCTGATTTATAACCGAGGGCTGTTGGCAGTCAACCTCAAATTTTGAACTATTTTTTTAATTAGATCTAAAGAATGTATCAAATATTCCTTGATATCCTCCATGAAAGTAATAGATAAAATTGGCAGGATCGTCTACGGAATTGACGAAAATGATTTGATCTTCAATTTTTTCAAAGGAATCGTTGGTAGATATGGTAAAGATAGCCTTTATAGGCGCCGGTTCGAAAGGATTCGCTCAAGCGGTGGTCGGCGATTGCTTATCCTTCTCCGCGTTGCGAAAAAACACCATTGTTTCGCTGATGGACATTAACCAGCCTCGTCTTGAATATGCTTTCAAGCTCTTGAATCTCTACAAGGAAGATCACCCCGAGCTATTGAAAAATGTCGAATTCGAGATGACGGATGACCAGCGAGAAGCGATCACGGATGCAAAATACATCATCGCAGCCTTCATGGTTGGCGGCTGGGAAGCCTACAAGCAAGACGTTGATATTCCCTTCAAATACAACGTCACGCAGAACGTTGGTGACACGCTCGGCCCAGGTGGCGTGTTCAGGTTCTTGCGCTCGGCGCCGGTCTACGAACAAATCATCAAGAACATGCGCGAGGTCGGTTACAATGCCGGTGTTAAAGGCGGTGCACGGCCGCTCTTCATCAACTACACGAACCCCATGATCATGAACACGTGGTTTTGCAACAAGCTTTGGCTGGATAGCACGGTTGGCTTGTGCCACGGCGTGCAGGGCACGTCAGATTATCTGCGCATGCTTGCTGGCGCATCTCCTGATGAATTCACGTTTAACGGCGCGGGCATCAACCACATGTTCTGGTTCACCGAGCTCTGGTTCAAGGATTACACGCAAAAGGATGCGAAATGGCAAGATGCCTACCCGATCATCTGGGAGCATTACAAGGACGAGCCGGAAATCGCTGGCTCTGAAAAAGTCCGCTGGGACATGTTCAAGGCCACCGGCTATTTCATGACCGAATCGAGCGGCCACTTGAGCGAATACTTGCCATACTATCGTAAACGCCAAGATTTGCTCGATAAATACAAGGGTTCTGAAGAAGGGTTTTCGAGCTTGCGCCACGCCGTCGACATGGAAAATTTCACGAAAGGTTCGCTCGCTAGAGAAGAACTCGTAGTTCAAGAGGAACCGCCACACTTGGCGTTCAAGGATAAGCCCTCGCGAGAATACGCGAGCAACATCATCAATGCTATGGAATCCGACGTGCCATTCAAGTTCTTCGGGAATGTCATTAACAAGAAGGGCGGGCTGGTGACGAATTTGCCGGCCGACTGCTGCGTGGAAGTGCCGATATTCGCCGATTACCACGGCCTGCACCCGCAAGGTGGCATCGAGCTGCCGACCGTGTGCCAGGCATTGAACACGAGCAACATCATGGTGCAGAAAGCCGCGGTCGAGGGCGCGCTTGCCAGGGACAAGGAAAAGGTCTACCACGCGGTGCTCCTCGATCCCAACACGGCCAGCGTGTGTTCGCCCGAGGAAATTCGTGACATGGTCGGAGAATTGTTCGAAACCAACGCACGGTGGCTTGATTATTTCGAGCATTAAAAATTGGAATCTTTTTTTCCACTTTTAATCGCACGGGCTCTTCATCCATGAGCAAGGATGAAAGAAAAAAGAGGGAAAAATTTATCCTGAAAATGGGCTAACCGCCTCGATCGCAAGCCGGACGCGGTTGATCATTGGTAGTTCCTTGGTGAAAATATTTCCAATATCGGCAGAACCATCAAAGAAAAGAACGAGAACAGCGGTTTCGCCTGCTCCAATAACGACGATTATCCCCTCGGAAGATTTCACGCACACCATCTCCAGTTTGCCCTGCCCTACCATGCCAGATGCGCGATCACCAAGAGAAAGTATCGCTGCGGTTATTGCTGCAATGGCGGTCTCGCTATCCTTTTCAACACCTATCGACGCGACGGCTTGACCTGCCGCGGTAATGACTGAAATTACTTTTATTCCCTCGAGAAACTTAAGGGCTTGCAAGATCGTCGCAAGATCTTGCGGCACTTCAATGCCCGTATAGTTTAGAATGCTCATCTTCGATCGTCTCGCCCACCGTGCCAAGGTCATCTGCGACACACCATATCTCTCGCTCGTTTCCAAGTAAGTATGCGTTCGCCGGTAACGGAGAATTTCTTCTTGCTCCTCCTCGGTATATCTTCGACCTTGTGACATGTGATCGATCGAGAGTGTTAGTATTTAAGGTTTTGTTTAAAGGGAAAAGAGTTAGTAGTGATAGATCGATGGAACAAATCGTGATTTGAATGCGAGAAGATTGAGGAGATCAAGTCAAAGGTTGACGATATTTTCGAGGCAAACGCGATGTGGATCTTGTATTTTAACGAATGAACGAAAAAAAGAGAAATTTTCAAGTCTTTCCAGGAGTGAATAATTTATGCAATTCCTGGTTTCTAATTTCATTATGCTTTTTCTTGTCAAGATACCCGACATCAAGCAAATGATCGAACCCGTTTGAGATGTCAATTTTAAGATTGGGTAACGAGAATATATCCGCTCGCTTGATGCTATTCTGCACCTCGTACGCATTCTGTGGCTTGGTAAACCAACCTTCGATAAGTTTCTCGTAATCGTTGTAACCCTTGGGCTCCTGGAATGGAGTCTTGCGGAACGTGCTCACTTCATCCAGGATGACCGGCGCCAAGACCGTGGTTTCTTGCTTGCCCTTCCGTAGAAAATTAAACAAGAAGGAAGGTAATCCACACGTGACAACCTTGTCAGTCTTGAAAGCGATCGTGCGCCCCTCGAGAAACTGGCTGCGGTACGTTGCTTCTTGATCCTCGAACCCCTTGACCGCCTGGCGCATGCGCTCTTGAATCTTGCGGATGCTATCGATATCATTTTGCCAGGACTTTCGATCCGAATCGATGCCATTCCGTTCTTGCGTGATCTTGTCATCAAGATTTTTCAAATTCTTGCGAAAATCCTCGAGGGCTCCGTCAATGTCGCCGGTCGTGGCGATTGCCTGGTCCGCGAGGTTGATTGACTCCTTTACTTGCTCGTCCCTACCAGCGGAACGGATATCGCTGATCTGGCTTTTTAATTTTTCGATCATGGAATCGACCGGTCCAGCCAGCTCGGGGAACTGCCAGGCGCCTTTATTTTTGAGGGATTGGACGGGATCCTGTTCCTGGTTCGTGAGCATGTCATCAAGCTTGGCGACCCATTTCTCGCAGAGCTCGTCTAGCCCTTCTTGCTGCTTTTTCATTATCTCGATTGGCTCGTCATCGAAAATTTTGAGCATCTCCTCGTGGGCATATTTAACGGCAGTTTCCGAGATGCTGGGATCTAATGCAAACCAGGTATCGAAATAGAGCGCCCTCGAATTCTTGAATAGATGGACGAAATAATTTTGAAACGCGCTGGTCGGTATAAGACCGTCGATTTTTTTCTCCTCCCTGTCGAATCCTGAAAATCCCTCGGATTTGGACACGAATTTATCGATTGAAACGAGAAACCGGTCTACTGATCCCTCGTCCACGAACGTGCTAAGAACCGGAATCTTCGTGGGATCGATCCTCGTCTTGATCTTTTCACTATACAAGCCCTTACCTTCGAGCAAATACGCGTTATTGTCATTGATCGGTACGATGTAGAACGGCCAGTATCCAATGGCAACGTTTGCCAAATCACCGAGCTTTTTCTCGATATTACCCTTAGTATCGAAATACAATTCCACGATGGCGAGAGTCATGTCCATCGCGAGGCTTGGTTCCTCATTTAAGGGAGACATCGAAGCGTAGAATGGGGTTACGAAATTTGGGACGAAATCCGGAATGTAAAATCTCCTCGCTACATGTTGGAAGCCTTACAGTAACAAGATGACTTTAAATAATAAAAAAGTTTTTCGATGCGGCGTATTTAGGACACTTAGAAGGTGTGCCAAGTTGGTTGAGTTATTAGCTCCAATTAGAAACTGGAAGGCGCTGAAAGCAGCTGAGAAATATGCCGATGCCATGTATCTGGGCACGCACGTTCTCAATTTGCGCCAAATGGCGGATAATTTCGATATCAAGGAACTGCCCGAGGTTTCGAGTTATTGCCATGAACGAAACTTAAAAGTGTATCTCACGATCAACTCGATCGTATACGACAATGAGATTGAAACGCTCCAGAACCTCATGGAAGCGGCAAAAGCAGCGGAGATCAACGGCGTTATCGTGCATGATCTTGCGTCTGTCCAGACCGCGATCGATGTTGGCATCCCGTTTCACATGTCAACGCAAGCAAACATTTCCAACACGCGAGCTGCGCAATTTTACGAGAAGCTTGGCGCACAACGACTCATCCTTGCAAGAGAACTGTCGCTCAACCGCATCAAGAAAATCGTGGAGAACATGACCACGGCGGGCATCGAGGTCTTCGTCCACGGCGCAATGTGCACTGCTATTTCTGGCAGGTGTTACATGTCCCTTGAATGCATGGGCATCGACGCGTCGGGAAACCGTGGCACCTGTGCCCAGCCGTGCCGCCGCCGTTGGCGCGTCATCGACGAGCAAAACAACGAGATGCTCTACACCGGTGACATGTTCCTTAGTTCCAAGGATTTGTGCATGATCGAATTCATCCCGAAATTGATCAACGCGGGAATCCAGGCGTTCAAGATCGAAGGTCGGTTGCGAGACACCTATTACGTGGAAACGACGACGCGCTGCTACCGCGAAGCTATCCAGGCGGTCGGGGATGGCACGTTCGGGCCCGAAAAAGTAAAGGGATGGCTCGCGGACTTGAAAAAGGTGTTCAATCGCGGGTTCACGACAGGCTTTTATTTCAATCGTCCCACGGAGAAAGACATCGAACACCATGTCCGGGGCAGCGTTTCACATTTCCGCCAGATCGAGATCGGCACGGTCAATGATTTCTTGTCGAAGACGTCGGCAGCCAAGATCATTCTCACGAATGGTTACTTGAAAATCGGAGACGAGATTTTCTTCATCGGGCAAGGAAGCAAGACCTACTTCCACATGAAAATCGAGGACGGCGGCATGCGTATCCAGGGCAAAGATATCACGGAGACACCCGTCGCCTCGGCGAAAAATCACGTGCTCGTGTCGATCAAGACGACCGAACCAGTTCGAAAAAATGATCACGTGTCGATTTTTACCGACGAGACCTATGATAACTTTTTAAAGGGGAAAAAAGGCAAGGAGCGATACAGCCGGGGCGATACTACCGACGACGCTGGGTGCGAGTGACCTCCAGACCATGGCACGCATTCACGGTCGGTCATCAAGCCAAAGTTATTAATACATGAGAAAAGAACTAGATCTCGAGGCTGAAATCCTCTGGCTTGATCCATACTGGCCGTTGCCTCGGGCATCAATGAAAACTCGTCTCTTGTCTCATTTCTAGGCGGGTGGCAATATTTTTCATGCTCGGTTTTCAACTTCAGTTATCATTGAACGAGCGTTGATACATGATGGGGAACGAAGATTTCGTGTGCAATCGGTGCGGCGTCGGCTTTCATTATTATAATTATGCCTATGTCGTCGATGATAAAGGCACGCGCGTGTTCTGCCCGCCGCCAGATCCCATGCCGACAGCTCGCAATGTGCTCGGTAAAGGGTTATCGGACGATGCGATTCGCCGCCGGATTGGCATTAATGAGTCTTTTTATTGCAAGCGGTGCCTGAACGAAGTCGTGTTGGACGAGAAAAAAGACCAGATGGTGTGCTTGGCATGTAGATCGCGGGATCTCGCGAGAACGAGTGACCTCGTTGGACGGCGGTGCCCGAAATGCAAGAAAGGCACGATCGAGGAAAACACGCTTGGCGAATCGACGCCCGTTCCGTGATGGCGTCAAACTTGCTTCTTAGAAAATCCAGTTCGCTCCGATCTTAAACCTTGCGCGTGTCAAGGGTTTGCCGCCACGCGTTTCAAGTTCCTGGGGCAAACTTTCAACGAGCATGTGTTTTTTATGCCACAAGGTTAAATTCACGATGTCGAGTCCGTCTCTTGAACAGAAAAGATCACGAGTGAGACACGATGAATTTCAATCATCAAGCACCCTTGTGGAGCTTGCTCGTGTTATGTGCCTTTTCTTGCCTCCTTTGCACCCCCGAGAGCCAAGCAAGAGAAGAAACCTATTCTAACCGAAATGTCCAACCAACAGCCCTTGATTATTCAGAACCTGAAACGTTATATCGGCAGGCACAAGTAAACAAGACGGCGAAATGCGCACCCTCGTCAACGAGAAAGAAGGACGTGGATGGCTCGATTTTCAAGAATGGAACAATGACCCTTGCTGATTCCTTCCCCGTCGCGCGATGGAATCAATCCTTCTTGACAGGGACCGCCACCAATTCAGGAATCACGACCGCGACATCGCAGGCCACGCTCACGTCGCTGTCCGTCTCGCCATGGTCGGGAGATACGAATACGGTGTTCACGTTCCGGGTAAAGTTTTCGGACACATCGAACCATCCACCCATGTATCTAGAGATAGTCCTGGATGGTCAATACTATTCGATGTCTGAAGAGCCCTCGCAGCCTCAAAATTATGCGAATGGCAGTTTTTACACGTGCTCGTTGCAACTGAACGAGGGAACCTTTGAATTTCACGTTCAAGGCCAGGATGCTCGCGGCAACGAGATAAGCTCGCTTTCATCCAATGTCATCGTGACTGCCGTTCGTCAACAATCGAGCCAGCAAACACCTGACGGTAATGATTACATAGCAGTCGGGGTCGTCGTATTCGGCATTGTCTTGTTCATCTGCGTTCTCGCCGCGGTCGTGAAAAATGGCAATATAGCTTTGACGAACCATTCGGCGAATCGCTTGGCAAGTAACAATCGAGGGAGCAATTCTATTTCCTTGACACGTTATTTCCAGGCAACGAATCCGGGGGATTTGCGAAACATGAACAATCGCAGTTCTCTCTCGGGTCAAGGGATTAATGGAATCCTACCACGCGGTAGCATTACGACCCAGTCTCGTGCCACTGATTCCGGGACGCATTGGCCTGCGACCAATCCTCGCATACCCAGATCGGCCTTCATCCCTGCACCTTCGCAAGGGATATCCGCCCTTCACGACGAGGCAAGGGGATTCACCACGCACCACACTGAAACTCGCACGCACGCATCTCTTGAATCGTGGGATGAAACCTTCTCAGCGATTCATGATCACCCTCGGGATTACATCACGCCGCGGACGGATCCCGGCATCCTTGCATCGCTCGAAACTTGGACTGAACAGGAATTGGTAATGCTTGAGCGATCTTGCGACGATGGCATGCCCGTGATAGATGATAAAACCGTTGATTCCCTTGAACCATACGGGAATGAAACTGGCACGCTCACGCCTGTGCCAGCAAATATATTGATCGAGGATGATGTTTCTTGCGAATCCTATACCCTAAGTATCGGTACAGTTGACTACTTTGCCCCCAAGATTCGATTGGCATACGTGGACGCAACAATATTGAATAAAGATTTGACAGAACAAGAATCCTTGAACTACATGGTTATTAATGACGCGGGTGAAGGAAACGTCATGGATAATAACGACCGAGGCATTTGCACGCTACAACTTTGCTCTTCACGGAAAGAGCTTGGAACGCTCGTGCCCCTCAAGTGGCTTATACGCCAACATCTCGCCAAGATTGTTCGGATGGTGACGACTTGATGAATAAACCGTTATTGGATGACCATGTGTTGAAGCATCGGTCCTTTGTATCGCAAAAATACAATATAAAATGAAAAGAACGTCTCAAGAAAGAGAATAAATCACGAGGTAAACGCCATGATACTCCATCATCAAGTACCTTTGTGGGGAATGTTCATGCTGTGTTTTTCCTCGAGCCTCTTTTACACGCCCACGTGCCAAGTCCTGGACGACATTCATTCCGTGGGTTCATTCCAAACGAAAAACCCGGATTCTCTTGAACTCAAGGCTTCATGCCGGCAGACACAAGTAAGAACGATGGGATTTGTTTCTTTCTCAGCTAGAAAGAAAAGCATGGACGTGTCAATTTTCACGAGCGGGACCATGCTCTTTCATGAACCGACGTCAGGCAGCTCATATAATCCTACGTTTTCAACAGGAACGGCAGCCAATTCTGACATTATCGCCGCGGCATCTCAGGCAACGCTCTCCGAATTGTCTGTCTCGCCATCTAGTGGAATAGAATACACGTGGTTCACGTTCCGGGTGAAATTCACGGATCCATCTAATAACACGCCTGCCTACATCGATTTAGTGGTATCGTTTGAAAATGAGAACAAGAGCACGCCGTATCAAATGAAAGAAGAACCCGCATCGCGCAAGGATTACATTTCAGGTTGCTATTATACACGTTTGTTGCAACTCGTCATGGGGAATATCGCCTATTACGTTGCATGCCACGATGCCAACAACGATGAATTAACATCAGCGACGAGCATTGTTATCGTGACAGATCACGATCATTCTACTTCTTCGGAAAAGAGACCGGTCTCTGGATCTGAAGCAGGTTTTATCCTAATCATGGTAGCCATTTTTGAAGGCACCCCGATTTTGTTGACAATTCTCTATCATCGCAAAAAAAAATCTGTTGGTTCAGCGAACCATGCACCAAATCCAGCTGAAAGTAATTTGGCGAACAACAGCATCAGCAATTCTACGCGCCACGCATCAAACCAGTCGGCAAACCAGCCAGCAAGCAGCAATCCCAGTGTCCTGCTAGTACATCACTTAAACCATCTTACAACCAATACGCGCATACCCCCGTCTGCATTCATCCCGGTGCCGTCATCCGTGAACTCACCCACCCTTGCCACGATTGAAACAGAGGATGAAAAATATTTGGCAATGCAAGAACCATCTCGCGCCTTCATCATGCCTCGGGCAGATCCAAGCATCCTCGTCCAGCTCGAAACGTGGACTGAGAAAGATTTAGCAATGCTCGATCAATCTCTCGAGGATAATATGTCAGTCATGGAAGAAGAAAGCATCGATCCGAATGAACAGCGCACGGATAAAGCAGGAATACTCACGCCCGTCCCAGTAAACGTTTTGATCGTAGATGAGGTTGCTTACAATACCTATAAGTTGATCCCGAATGGCATTAACAGCTTTGCACCCAAGATTCAATTAACTTACGTCGATCCGGCGACAACCAACAAGATTTTGCCGTGCATCGAATACTTGGAGACCATGCCAAGCGAAAACATCAGCCAAACCGGCGCAACAAGCGACGACGATGGGTGCACGTGCACGCTTCAGCTATGCCACGCGAAGAGCGAGCTCGTGAACCTCATTCCCCTTCGAACGTTCTTAGCCATCCATACCTTATTTTAATCTTGAACAAGGTAAATAAAACGGAATCCGCATTCGTTTCTCGCTTTAAATAGATACACAGAGCATGATCATAGCATGGATCTTTCTCGAGTCACGCAGCGTTTCACCGAGTCGGTAATCCGTGAAATGACACGCATTTGTAACAAAACGCCAGGGTCGATCAACCTCGCCCAAGGTTTCCCTGATTTTCCCGCGCGGGATGACATCAAGCAGGCAGCGTGCGATGCCATCAACGCCGACATCAATCAGTACTCGATCACGTGGGGAAGCAAGACATTGCGGGACGCGATCGCGGCAAAGGTCAATTGGTTCAACGGCATCGATGCTGACCCGGAGACGTGCATCACGGTCACGTGCGGCTCTACCGAGGCCATGATGTCTTCGCTGCGGGCGATCATCAATCCACGAGACGAGATCGTGATCTTCGAGCCATTCTACGAGAATTATGGCCCCGATTGCTTGTTGTCTGGCGCCACGCCCAAGTTCTTGCCACTGCTGCCACCGGATTGGGACATCGATGAGGATGCGCTGGAAAAAACCATTTCGCCCAAGACAAAAGCTATCATTATCAACACGCCGAATAACCCGACCGGCAAGGTGTTCAGCAGGAAAGAACTTGATTTCATTGCGAACTTGTGCATCCAGCACGATGTCATCGCCGTCACCGATGAGATTTACGAGCACATTATTTACGATGGACAAGACCACGTGTCCATTGCCTCCTTGCCTGAAATGGCAGATCGATCCATCACGATTAACTCGATTTCAAAATCCTATTCACTCACGGGTTGGCGGGTCGGTTGGGCCATCGCGTGTCCCCGTATCACTGCCGAGATCAAGAAAGTGCACGATTTTCTCACGGTCGGTGCCGCGGCGCCGTTGCAAGAAGCGGCGGCATACGCCCTGTCACTTGGCAAGGAATATTACGCGTGGCTCGGCAACGAGTACCTCGGTAAAAGGAATTTGCTTTATGAAGCCCTTGAAGAAACCCCGTTACGGCCATGGAAACCCGCGGGGGCGTATTACATCATGTGCGAATGCGAGGAATACATGCACCGTTATCAGCTTCGTAGTGCCTGGGAGCTCGCGTTGCACGTGCTCAAGCACATTGGCGTTGCAACGGTGCCTGGTAGCTCCTTTTATTCTGATTGCGTGCATGGAGAGAAACAAACCAGGTTCTGCTTCTGTAAAAAAGACGATACCTTGGAGCAGGTAGCGAGCAAGTTAAAACAGATTAAATGATTGCAACCTGACTATTGGTTATTTCTAATATTTTTCCCAACGAGATTTTTCATGCTAATATTTTATTGGAAAGCCAATTTCGACTTTCATTCCAAAGCTGTCTTGTGGTCCTTAATCTTATCCAATTTAATATCAACGCTCGTCGTTAATGACAGAAGACCACCCGCAAGGATCAAGAATGTAGCGTAAAACACCACCAAAGGCGCATCCTTCAAAATGTATTTCGTTAATTCAGGAATGTTTGCATAGATCGTGATGGACGATCTTCTCAGCAATTTTTCGACGAAGCATGAAAATCACTCACGCCTGACAACATGATCGTCGCGGATGCACAATCACGGCGTGTACTCGAGAGAAAATTTATTAGCCCAGTTTTCAAGTCAAGATTCGCGTGAATTTCGGGCTAGTGCAAAATATATATGCCATGATTTTCCTCTAAAGCCGTGTCCAGAAGATCCGGTGAGAAAAAATGCAAAAGCACCACTACGATGCAAGCGTGTTTAGGGTTAAAGACCCGCCATGCGCGAAGTGCCATGAATCCATGGATTTCAAGCTCTACGAGGATTTCAATGGATCGGGCCTTGATTGGTTGCAATGGTATTGCAAGCAAGCCACTTGTGGTTACTATTTCAACGTCGAGCTTCTCTAAGGATCCCAGATCCAGAAAATCAGGTAAACACGGTTTTTTTTGGAATGAATATCAATCCATCATGATACGATTGTTCACCGAACATCTTCTTGACCTAATCTTTTCAAGTTTAAAAGTTAAAAATTCAATGGATTAGTTGAATGAGAACTATTACGGGGTAAGCCATCAATGATGCCGCAAAAAGATTTAACGCTCGGGGCAAGGTTCAAGCATATATTTGCCGCGTTTCTCGTGTCCACTTTCGTGCCCGTGCTTCAAGCATGGTTAGGCACGGAATATAGCAAGTTGTCAAATGACTTGGGTAAATTAGGGGATCAAACCGGCTCGGGTGACGCATCCAAGGCAGCGCCGTTGTTTAAAATGGCATCGCGATTGACATTTACCTTGTTCGCAGGCGTGATCGTTTACATGGTGCTTTATGCCGTTTCCATGGTGTATTATAACTACGCGCTAACGCCTATCGTCGTGATCTTGATCGCGATACTAGCTTGTGCGATTAACATCATCTTGCGCAAGGCATGGAACAATCTTTCAAGGTTTTTCATGGCAAAGGAGGCGATTTCATCATCGATGCCTGCTCCCACGGAGCGAATTGCCAGGGTTATCACGGGCGTGAGTCGCTGCATCGCATCTGCAGTGATAATGACGATAGGTTTCATGGCACTTATTCCCCTTATTCCCTATATTAATAATCCTGCCAACATCGTCCAAGCCTATCATAATTTTTTATACTTCTTAGTGTATTTTTTATCCCTAGGATTTTCATTCTTGATAGGCTTAATTTTAGGATTGGTCGGGATAATAAATCAGGCCACCGGTATCTATGGCTTATCCAAGGTATTGCAAGATGGCGTAACGTTTCAAAACGAAGGAATCGGATGATGTGAAATTATCGTGATCCAAGAGATAGAAATTACCTGTGACGACAAGGATATTCCAGGCTGAATCTCTATAACCTCGATCAAAGCCGACCATGATCGGGTAATCCCGTGTCTCAAGCGCGAAAAGGAAGGAATTAACAGCTCCTTGCATGCCGTGATTGTTGAAATGCGGATGCTGAACACGCCTGTATTCGCTCGTGGCATGATGCACGGCACGCAAAGTGCATGTCACCACAAGATTCACGAGGTATTTAAGGATAGCGCTAGGCGTGGGTTGGTTCACCCATTGCCTTTAAATTTTTGGAATATGGCTGCAGATCGGGGAAAGATTTTCTTAGATATCGCATCTTGCAAGGTTGATTACAGAAAAAGAAAGCCCCTCCGTGTGAAACAAGTCTTCATTGTTCAGCAAAACTCGGGCTTATCCTGGTTCGTCATTGGGGCAAGGAAGGTTTGGCGAGGAGTACCATTAAGGTTTCCTTTGAGACTGCATTAAATAACACTAAATAGATACATTATCATCACTTTCCATGATATGAGATGGCGAGTTAACCGGAAAAATGGTTGAAACAAGCCGAAGCAGATCTCGTTGCAGCAGGAAATAGCAAGGTTTCCATGGATTATAACTGGAGTTGCTTCCAAGCCCAACAAGCCGGTGAAAAAGCGCTCAAGACATTCTTGTATGATAACGGATACACGTCGATAATCACTCCTTCCTTGAAGGAACTGGTCATGGAATGTGAAAGGATCGATCCGGCATTCTCTACATTAAAATCAGATGCAAAGACCTTAGATGCATACTATATTTCAACGCGATATCCAAACGGGCTTGGTGGTGACCTCCCACCATCCGAATATTTTGAAGAGGACGATGCTGAAAAATGTATAAGTTGTGCAACATCGATATTAGACACCGTGATGCCATACTTCCAGAACTCGAACGATTCATCGACCGCTTGAAGGCAGAATTCGCCATCTCGTCCGTCTACTTGTTTGGATCGTTTATCACTGGAAGATTGCATGAAGGCAGCGATATCGATGTCCTCGTTGTTGGCGATTTTCATGATCGTTTTGTGGATCGAATTAGAAAAGTCCTCGATCTAACGGATTTACCAATCGAGCCATTGGCATATACAGACAATGAATTCGCGGAAATGCTACAAAATCATGACCCGTTCTTAATTTCTATATTACAAAATGCCCATCAGTTGCTTTCCGCTGCAAAGGAATCATGATTTTCGTTAGCCCACGTCACTGGCATTTGAAAAAGAACTATTTTATTTTTAGAAAGAGAGTCCTTGCTTGCACTCCATCATATTTCCTGTGGGGAAAACGTTCATGCCATTCAAGATCAACCTGCGATTGCTCAATATATTCATCTTTAGTGCCTGGATCATCGCGCTTATCGTCGAGCTGACGATCGATATACCCGGCTATTTCGGCACGAGCACGCACGAGAAGCCCTTCCAGTTGTTTTACTGGAGCTGGTTCAGCGCGCCGAAAATCATTGCCATCATTCTTGCCTGCTGTGCAGCGATAACCTTCTTCATCATGGCACTATTATATAACAAGATACGCAAATCCAAGGAAGACCAGTATTTATCTTCCTTGATCTTGCTCACGATGCTCTATCAAGGGCTTGGCCGCGTCGTCGAAGTATATTTCATGCTCGCGGGAAGTGATTTATATGGTCTCGTTAATGTTGTCGGGCGCTATTATTATCCGCTAGAAATCTTGAGCGCGGTAATCTTTTCCATCGTTGCATTCGAAGTGTTTCTGTTCTCGCATATGGAAAAATCATCAAGCGATCGCCAAGGCAAAACTTTAATCACGATTAGCATCGTTGGCACCATCATCGGCGTGGTCATGGTGTTCTTCATCTATATCACGAACATGGTGGCCAAGATTATCATTGGTATTGCCGGAGCATGCATATATTTCATCATCGTGTTCGTCGTGGTCATCACGTGCGTGAGAATCTTCCGGCTTTCATCGACAATATCGGAACCGAGTAACAAGCTCGCGCTGAAAGTCATGGGCGTTCAATTGCTCGTGTTGATGATTGCCATCATTCTTTTCATCATTTCAGAATTGGGTGATTTCATTTCCCTATCCAACGACGCCATCTACGTCCTGCACGCGATAAAGGATGGCTTATACCTAGTCCTGGCGATCTTGTACAGGTATTCTTTTATCAAGCCATCCTTGTCAAAAAAAATCGAAATTTCATGATGATAAATAAAAAGTTGAAGAAAAGCCCCTCCGGGTAACTATAATTCTTCAACGCCGCGAAATTCCGTGGCTCCGATAAATGCCTTCTCGTCACGGGAAATTTTCTTCAACAAGTCTAGAAACACGAAAAAACGTTATAACTTTTACTGGTAATAATCTCATTTCACGAGCACATGACATTGGTAATATTACATGTGTTTTCACTCATCGTGCTAAGTTTACTAAGAAAAATCGAGATTTGAACTCGACCGTGATGCACGTGACTTGAACACGATTCATTGCCGGCGAAAACGACCGAGGAATTTGAGCATGCGTGCCATCATTTTGCCAAGGATCGAGTTACCGGGCAATCCAGGCAGTCGCGGTATGCCAGGCCGAGCTCCTATGCCTGGTACCATGCCAGGCGCCATCGCTTTCATGCCTGGTGGCAGCATCCCAGACATGGCTTTTCGAGCGTTGTTGAACATGGACGTGAACATCTCGTTGTCGATATCGGCGAGAATTGCCTGGATGCCGGTCTCGTTGACATATCCTTGGGAGAGCATGAGCAAGACGAACATCGCGAGCTGCGGCCCTTGTTGTTCACCGATGCGCGTGATGATGGGGGCAACCGGGAATTTGTTTTGATAGAGCATTGCCAGGTGGCTCATGGAATTCATGATCTGGTTCAGGAACTGGAAATCCATCATGGACGCGGGATCCATCGACATTTTCGCCGGTAGCAGGAGCTTGACGATGTTATCCGTGATGGTGTCCTGCATGATGCCCTCGTCTACATGTTTCAGCAGCTTGGCAAGTAACAAGATTTGTTTCACTTTTGACGCATTTCTCGGCAGGAATATTTCGATATCAAAGACAGAAATAGCGCCGATGGTGATGGCATGATTGATTATAGCCGCCAGCTGTGTTGAAGTGAATCCTTTGTGCGTGAGCATAAGAGAAAAAATATCCACTTGCTTGTTATTGCGCAAGTAGTCGAAAAACGGGGCGAATACATCGAAAAACCAGTTTTTGTCAATTGAATAGGCCTTCACGAAAAAAGTCGTGATTAAATCAAGCTTTTCCTTGCCGTTACTCTGGAGATCGGTAATTAACGCCAAGCATTGCTTCTGGATGTCTTGGACGTTCTTGCGCTTCAATTGCTCTGGTGATAATTTCAGCAACGCCTTGAATGCCTTGATCTCATCGCTCATCGTTCCCATCCACGAGACTGCTAATTGTATGATGAATAAGGTATTTGCGTATCTATGCCTTTGCCCGGCCACGAATATGTTTTCCTATGGTCATTGCCTCCAGGATTGAGTAGACATTCAAATACACGTTCTTTTTTTTCCTGGAAACATTAGAGAAATTGTTGTAGTCGTACTATGAAGATTAACTCGATTACGAGTAGAAAACGCATGTCATCCGAAACAACGAGTGCTAGGGCATCACCATTCATGAGGAGAAGATGGACGCTGGAGATAGCAGGTGCTGGAATTTTCATCGCATTATCAGCCGTCATCTCCGCGATAACTACGCCAATCTTGCCAAGAGTGCCGTATTGGGGGATTGCAATACTTGATCCGATCAGCGCTGTCTGGATAACGTGTTTCTTGATATTTGGCTGGCGATCGGGCTTCTTGTGCCTAGGAGGCGGGAGTTTGCTCTTGTTTTTCTGGGATCCTACCGGTATTGGCCCGTTTTTCAAGTTTTTCGCGACATTGCCATTTATACTTGTCCCGACACTCGTTTATTATCTAGGTAAAAAAATGGGAAAGACAGAAGTTCCAATGCGTGCGTGGATCTTTAACGTTAAAACATACTCGTGGACCATGATCGCGGCATACGGCCTTCGCATCGTGCTCATGATCTTTTGTAACTTCGTTGTATTCGCTACAATATACGCACCCTACTTGCAATTGGCGACTCTCGCGTTTTTCGGGCTTCCGCAAATAACGGCATGGGATGCTGTCATCTTCATGGCAATCATTATCAACTCGTGGCAGACCGTCTTCGATGTTGTCGTGCCTTACTTGATCACATTCAAGATCGGACCGAAATACATGGTATTTTGATTCCTTGCCCGTTGAAGTTCTCATTTTTTTTCGTAATAAGTTAAAATTCCAATATACGACGTATCATCCTATTACGAACAAGAATGGACGGTCTGTGATCGTGATTTTTGCGATGGACGAACTTGAATCATCACGTGAAATTAGAAGTGGGTTGCCATTGCATTCGAATGCCTCGAGCATTTTTCCAGGTTCAACGTATACGTCCAACATACTGGGGTACCCGGGCGAAACCAGCACGGATTTCTCGTCGATGGGCTGGACTCTCGATATCCCCCGGGTGCCATTCAGCATGCCCTCGATTCCCAGCAACGCGATGCCATTCACGAGTGGACTAATGCAATAATACCGGGACTCGAAATTTTCGAGATCCGCAAGAATTTCACCCGCATCCCTCGTGATAATCTGTATTGATGGCTCACTTGCTTCCTTTACGACGTAGGAAAAGGCCAGCAACTCCGGGGAACAATCAAACGCGAGCGTACCGAGGTCTTGCATCGTAAACCTCGCCGTGCACGGCTTGTCGTCTAAAATCATGTTCGCGGCGACCACGTAAAACACGCGTCCCCAGCCGGGTATGTCGTGATAATTCCACATCGTGCTCGCCGCCTCGGTTTCGATGTCTTGGAACACCACATCCGTCATGGGAAGGCCCGGCCGTGCAAGCCTAGGTAACCGGCCGTCCGGAAAGGAAATCTTGTTGATCGTGGCAAGATCCGTCTTGCCAACATCGTCGGCAATGTACACGGGACCGCCCGAGATCATGTGCAAGTGGACAATGCATTCGGTTGCCGCGCCAGAGGTAAAGAACATGTCGGCATCGGGCCAGCAGAACGGCGCCATCTGCAAGGATTGCGTGAGATACTGGTGAAACTGCCGCTTCGTGTTCTTGAAATCTTGCGGAGCGAAATCATTCGTGACGCGTGCTGCATTTGCATGTCCCCAGTAAAACTTGGCGTCGTGAGCTGACCCCAAGCAATTGAGAATCGTGATGCCCATTGATGCCGCGGCGCCATGTTCCGTCGCAATGACTTGCGCTACCGCGTGATCGAACGGATACGTGCCCTCGAATAAATTAGCAATAGACGAGCTGTTATCGATTTTCACGAGCTCGACGCCTGCCTGGCGCAATGAAGCATAATAATCGAGCCAGAATCGAAATCCTGTCGTCGTAAACGGATCGATTGTGTTGTTAATACCCACCTTGATACAACGATAAGTACGAGCAAGCAATGATTCAGGAAGGATTCCAGACCAGTAGCCGTTGATCGTGTGCCACACGCCGAACCACTTGAAGCCGTATTGCTCCTTGAGCATCGTGGCAACCGGCGCCATCCCCCCTGGAAACTTGTAATTCGTCGCGAGGGACGTGAGATACAAGGGTTCGCCGGGCAAGAGAGGCCTCGTGAGATCCTTCCGCAAATCCATCTCGTTGGTGGGCTGCCACCCATCATCCACGATGATGTACTTGAATCGATCCGTGCCGCCAGCCCCTGGCGTGAAGTTGTGCTCGGCGAGACGCCGGATATTGTCAAGGGATTGATCTCGGTAGAAGGTATTCCACGTGCAGAAGCCCAGGTATTCGAACATATCGGGATACTGCTTGGCGGTCCTGAGAACGTATGGACGGTTCAAGAGGCAAGCACAATCATGAAAAGCGGATTCAGCCAAGGCAACAGGATCCTCGCCAAATTCGATGATTCCTCCAGCAAGGTATTTTACCCATTGTGGCTCCTGTACATCGGTTTCAAGTATGTCATTGCATGGCAATGGCGTCCCCGAAATGAAGGCCATCTGCAATTTATCGATGGAAGCCTGGAAGCCGCACCGGATTAGACTTCGCTGGCCATGATCGTTCACGGGAATTGCCGCACATGTTCCGCCGGGGATTTGTGCCATCAAGAAAGAAACGCGCAGCTTGTCATCCACCGGGAATTGATCGGACAAGCCAGAACCGTTCCCACCATACCACGCGTACAGGAATTCATCCCAATCAAGTGTCGCTTTATCTCCATCGCGAGGATTTTGGGCTTCATCCTTGTCACGAGTCGTGAGAAAGCGAACCTTGCCGAGTTCGGGCGTGAAGGTGAGCACGACCCCGCCCAACAAGCGCTCGATCGGGCGCTGGAGTCCCAGCAATTCCACCATGAAATGCACTAGCTTCCTTTCCGGGAAGTAAAACGCGTGCAGGACGAGTCTTGGTTCGGAGGATGGCGGGTCGCCGTGCAAGTCGATCGTGTATTCTCTCGTGAAATCGATGACATTGCTCGCGAAACCGGGATTGAACGGGTATGCCGCCATGACGTGCTTTGATGCACGACCAGGATGCAATCCCCCTTGGGATTCCGTGAAGACGGTATCGTCATAAATCAGCAAGGGCGTGACGTCAAGCACGACGATGGTTCCTTGATTGACCAGTTGCACGTGCTGTCCTTTCTTGTCCAGGCTTGCTTCCATTGCATCGTTCATGTGAGCAACTTGCCATCATGCTTTAAAAAATAATCCTTGAAAAGTAAACATGAAAGAAATAGAAGAAAATATCAAGTTCACGGGAGCGAGGTGTCAAGAATCACGTCGCTATTGTAACTGACTTGATAATTGTACTCGATCGTGAATTTCTTGTCCTGGTCCGCAAGCTTGATGCGCCATTTCATGACGCCAAGCTTGGACTCCTCCGGCTTGGGCTCGATGTCGCCGGTCACTTGAACCTTCACGAGTTCTGAATCAGAGTAGGGTATCTTGTCAAGAACGACGAGATCGTTCTTCCTCGCATCCTCCGATAAAATTTCGACGTTGATCATGTAAGAATAATTCTTTATGACCTTGCCCTTGGCTACGCCACCTTTATCGGTCGATCGCTTGACAAGTTTCTTCTCTATCTTGAGATCATTGGATTCTCTCGTGCCGAGGATGAACTCTTCGTTTGGCAGCACCGCGTTCATGCTCGTTTCGCCTATATAATCGTCGCTGACATAGATCTTCGCCGCACCAGCCAGAAATTGCATGTCGCCATTTTGAATTACGTTTTGCACGATGAGCTTTGCTGTTTCCAAGTTACAGTAGAACTCTGTCTTCCCGGGTAACTCGATCTCCATCAAGTAAATATTACTCTTGAACGAACCACCCTTGATCGTGATCTTCGAGGGCAGCGTGAACGTGATGATGCCACCCGTTGCCGAACCGCCAATGTCAGTGCTGGGTTTCTCCATCTCTAGTCTTGCTTTATCCGAGGCAACAAAAGCTGGCTCTGCTGCCGGGGACGGAGGGGGTGGCGGTGCGCCGTTTGCACCCATAACTTTCTTCTCTTCAAAGGCACCATAATCCATGCGGGACGTGTAGGCCACATATTCCCGCAACCGCCACGGCGCTGGCTCGATCACTTGCACCGGTTGGAAGTTCGCGTTCGATATAGTCAATGCAATGTCGATCCAATCCTCGGGCGTGTCGTTCGTGACCGCAGCCACGAGCTTGATGGTGATCTTGTCTGATTCGTCGTCGCTGATGAGCACGTCATAGATGGATTCCCAGAAGCCGGCGTGGATCACGTATTCGACCGTGAAGGTGAAGTCACCCTCGTTTTGGGCCGATATGTCGAGAACGACCTTCTTGAACGTTTTCATGCCCGTTTTATTCCGCAGCTGGTCAAGCTGGCGACCGAGCACGTCGACTTTCTCGCGAAGGTCGACGATCTCGTCATTCAAAGCGACCAATTTTTCAACGGTGGTGCCGATCAACCCGTCAATGTTGCCAATAAACTCGTCAATTGTATCTCGTGGGGACGGGATCGATGCTTCCTCGGTGCCAGATTGCAACAAGAACTTGACCGGCTTTTCCTCGGGCAAGGTAAACGGGAATTGAAGAAGGAATGATTCTCGTAGTTTTACAAGGTCTCCTTTACGCGCCTGGTAAAACTCCAATTTTCGTTCCACGATGCTCTCTTGCTCGCGCATGCCCTCCAGGATTTTCTCTTGCTGTTCGAGTTCCTCCTTGTTTGCACCTTTCTCGTATTGGCGCTCGATATTCATCGACTTGATGCGACCGGCCACTTTCCCCTTGCCGGTAACCTTGACGCTGGAACTATCCATGGAATCCGGCAAGAATTTCAGCGCGACTTGGCTATCACCCTCGGGCACCGATACCGTGCCCGTGCGAATCATTTTCGACCCGTTCTTGTACAGCAGCACTTCTTGAATCGGCGCGTCCATGCTGATCGGTTCTGTGTCTGTCATTGTCGTGTCCATACACCTCACGGGAGCGGTGGAGTGATCACCACGTCCTTGTTATATACGACATCGAACTCATAGTCGATGCTCGTTTTCTTGTCCATGCTCTTCGTGTCGAAATTCCACGTGATCACGCCGGTCTCGTTTTTATCGGGGTCTTGGCTGAAACTGATGTTGTTCACGGAAATTCTCGTGGAATCCGACGTGGGAATGGCATCCATCACGACAAATTTTGCATCGAGATCCGCAAGCACGTCAATCTTGATCGAGTATCCGTAGTGGCGCACGATCTTGTCCTTGACCACGGTGCCGGCTTTTTTCCGGCCCCGGTCAACAAGTTCCTTCTTGATCTTGATGATCTTGCTCTCACGCACGCCGGTCTTGAATTTCTCGAACGGACGAACAAAATCGGCTTGCGACTCGCCCACGAATTCCTCGTCGATGTAAGTTCGCATGGTACCCGGTAAAAGCACCTGTCCCGTGTTTTCGACGACGTTGCGGGCGACGACCATGATACCTTGCGGCGAGCTCCAGAACAACTCAAGTTCTGCCGTGAGCGGAAAATCCTTGAGGAAAAATGGCCCTGAATCCTTGCCGTTGGGCACGTTCACGTAACCATCGATTTCATATGTTTGGATCCCGACGCCTTCGTGCACCTCGGCTTCAGTCGCGATGCTCGTTTCCATGTCAAAATCCGGTTCCATGGGTTCTGCTTCCTCGGGGGCCATGACCTCATCTTCTTCTTTTTCTTCCTTGTTCATCCCTCCCATGGCGAATTTTGTCTTTCCCATCTTCGCCCGTGCCGTGTGAGCTCCACTTGGCGCCATGGCAGGTGCCGCAGCTCGTGGTCTTGCGGGGGAAACAGGTGCTCGCTTGTGTGCCCGGAGAATGTATGGCGAAGATTCTTGCACGAAAACTGGGCGTATGTTCGCGGTCGACAACGAGAGCTTGATGTCCTTCCAATCCTCGCCGGTATTATTCGTGACGAGACTATTCATTTTCAACGTGCAATCCGTGCTTTCTTCTTGAAGATACATCTCGTAGAAAGGCTGCCATCGTGCCTGCGACGAGGACTTGAACACGTATGATGCCGCGAACGTGAACTCATCCGCTTCTGTTGCTTCCAGGTCGAGCTCGATCTCGTTACTCTCGACGGTTCCCTGCCGGACATTGATCTTCTCGATTTCCTTCTGGCACACCTCGATTTTTTTCGCCAGATCCTTTTTCTTTCGTTGAAGATCCGCGATCTCGTCGATCATTCCCTCGATTTTTCCTGTTAGCGTTTCATCGAGCTCCGAGAACGTTTCATACCTGGTTTTGCCCGTCGCGGCATACAAAGCATATTTTCCCGTCGATCCCGCGATGGATTGCTTGTATTGTGCAAGCGATATTTCCTTTCCCGCGATCGTGTCATCGAGCAGCCGGGATTCCCGTTGAAGTGCCTTGATTTGGGCCAGAATATCCCGAACCTTTCCTGGTTGTTCCTCTTGCGCGTATGCCCGTTTCACGATCATGTTCAATATCTTGCCTGGACCAGTGCCTTTAACCCGGATGGATTGCGTGTCAACGCTCGTGGATAATCCGCGTATCTTTACGATGCATGTACCTGCTTCGAGGTTGCATTTGCCTTCCCGGGTAACCTGGGCGCCTTCCTGGAAGATCACGACCCTTTCGGGCTTCGTTTCAAGTATTATTGGTTCTGAAAGCGTTGGTTCCTCCATAAAAACACCATTTACGATAACTATCCCACGAAATGGTTTAACTACTTTTTCCTTAAGAATTTGTTGCATCGAAACAAACGAAAAGCCGGTCCTCGACGTGCGAATCTTCTTCAAGTAATTTCACAACAACGAACTGCGATTCCAAATACTTGGTGATTGTCTCTACTTTATCGGATAATGGGGGTTTGTCAAGAAAACTGAACAAGAACCAACCTTTTTGCTTTGCCAAGATGCAGGTTATTTCCTCGAAGAGCGAAGATTGCTGCCGTGCATCGAGATTTTGGTACGTTGATATTGAAATCACGACGTTCGAGACGCCATCACGCAAGGGAAGCATGTCAGCGGTTGCTCGGACGAGTGAAATGTTCGGTTTACCAGCAAACTTGGATCTAGCAACAGCAAGCATCCCTCCCGAAATGTCGAACCCGACATATCGCATCCCCCCGAGCAATCTCCGAGCCGAAAAGAAGGAGGGCAAGAGCCCAGACCCGCACCCGACATCAATAACGGTTCCACGCAAAGTTTTGCGAATCGTGTCCTCTCGTGAATTCTTGGATTGCAATTCGCGTTCCGCGTTTGCCAAGAGCAAGTCATACTTCTCGAATTGGATTTCCTTGTAGCGCGGGTCATATAGAGTATCAGCGTCGTACATGCGCTCGATATCTCTGGTTTTTGCATAGCGAATTGGCATTGCTTTCAGAATGGTTTTTATGCTCTTAAACGATGATAAGATTATTACAATGTTCTTAAACGATGAAATTGTAACCATCTTATTAACTAATCTTGTTGAGTGACTCGTGATGTCTGACAAGACCTGGGAAACAAAGAAACCGCTTGAAATCCTCCAACGCTCCATCGATAGCGAAATTATCGTCCGTCTCAAGGACGGCACGGAATATGTTGGCAACTTGATTGAAACCGATAGCTACATGAACATGATAATAAGTGATGCCAAGGAAATGCAGAATGGCCAGCTGGTTGCGCGATTCGGGGAAATTTTCATTCGGGGTAACAATATTCTCTACATAAAACCCCAGAACGCGGTCTTGTAAGACAAATCACGTGATCTTCAGCTTTTCACCGCATTTTTCAAGGATCTTTCCATCATCCTTGCACTTTTCAAGGTAGGCTTTGACTTTTTTAACATCAAGTCCATCATCCTTTGCATGGTCGAGCACATCGGTCTCCGTGATGCCATCGGGATAGGAACGTTTCAATGTCGAAAACAACAGCTTGATTTCCTCTTGCGTCGTCCGCTTCTCCCCGGTTGATTCCGTCAGGTAAGGAATCTCGCCACGTTGACCGGGGGGTATTTTAGCAAGCCGCAACGCGTTGAGCGCGTGTTCCTTGCTATCGAACTTCTTGATGACGATGACCTTGGACAAGACATTTGCATGACCGCAACTCGCGCACCGCGACGTTTTTTGCGTGGAGCTTGTAACCGCAAGGGCGCCGCATTGCCTGCACGGAAACAACATGTATTCGATCCGGCGAGAAATTTGGCCATTGAAGGAAGGATTCATTGAAATCACGTATGCCTTCTCTCGCTCTAAAAGGTCCTGGGCGCGCCGAATTAGTGAACCTCACTGCGATATTACGGAACGGCTAAACATAAACGAAGATGTAAAAAAAAGGCTTAGAACACGCGCGGGAATGCCTTTCGCACGTTGTCTCCGATGCGGCGTTCTTGCAAGTTTGAGCGATCCATCTCTTGAAACCGCTCGATCAAATCAAAGAGCTTCTCCAGATGGTCCCGGCTCGCGTGGTAGATATCTTGCACGGAATCAATAGGTGCCCTGGCAGCTTCGTACTCCGTGCTGACAAGTGCCTTGACGGGAAGTGCCATCAAGTATCCTGCCACCAAAGAGGCTTCCTGGAAGATATCAAATACTAAATTGAAGCTTTCTGAGGGTGTTTCTCCCTCGTTCTGCAAGATGGATGATTTCTTGAGCAATGTCCACGTTGCCTCCTTGGCGCCGACAAATTCAGCACCAAAGTCGGCGAGCGCCAGTTTCACGCCCTCGAGCACGAGCTTGAAGATGATCTTGGAATCCATCTCGTTGATCTTTTGCACCGAGCTTTCCGGCGCCCATCCCTGAACGAATTCCATGACCATGCGCTTGTTGTCCTGGATGAGGCGCTCGGGAATGTATGTTTCTAATCCGTATTCTACAGCAGAAATGACGACATCGATCAGTTTATTCATAAGATAGCTTCCGACGAGCTTCTCGACGATTCCACCAGCTTCATTGAGCGCGTGAACAGCCAAGTATCCGAGCACGCGGAAGATATCCGGTTCATAGTTCTGGAAATATTCAAGTATCTCATTGGGTTTGAAATGAAGTTGCTGCTCGATGGATTCTGACAATCTCTCCTTGATCTTATCAGACGGCGCCTCGAAAAACGAGTCCAGCTTTTCCAGCTGTAAAGATTCGTACACCTTCGAAAAAAGCCGTGCTGATTGCTGGCCGATGCCTTCCAAGCCACCGCCGGTTGTGGCGCCGAATTCACCTGCTTGTTCGGCCGACACTGCCGTGGAAAGTCCGGTTTCCACTCGCCCATGCTGCTTGAGTTCCTCGTATTCCTGGACCGGCATCACTTGCGCCTCCACGGCCATGACATCATCGCCCCTGGCATAACATTGCGTCTCGCGAATGATGATGCGGATGTCCATGTTCTTGTTTTCCATGATGATGCGCGCGAGGTCCTCAAGCATGCCCGCCATCAAACATGCGTATCCTTCCACGTTATTGCCGGTAAATGTCTTGTAGAGGTCCTGGTATGCCTCGGCATCTTCCTCATGACCCATGCAGACGGGGCAATGCTCGAGCAGGAAGGTCAATCGCTGGTGACCCTGTGTTTCATCGTCGACGCGCACGGTGTAATCCCGCATCTCCTTGCCGAATAGCACGAACCAGAGGACTTCGATGTACTTTTTAATCTGCTCGGGGGAATTCGGATTGATCGGCACGATGCCAAGCACGCTTGCATGGCGCTGTGCGCTTTCCCGGGCTGCTCGCCTGCCGATTTCCTTGGATAAATCAGCGGGGGAAACGCCAAGCTTACCAGCAAGTTCCACGATCTCTGCCTGTAATTCCCGATAAGTGAGCAAGTAAAATAGCGCGTTCGTTTTTTGCCCGAATAAACGGATGATCCGGGACACGATCCATGTGAATGCCATGAATGATTACCAGTTAATCGTTCTTGTGTGGTTTATTTATGATCCGGCCGTTCCAGCACGTACCGGTGCTTGCAGCGGTCGTCGCCGCGTGTTCTCGATTCCAGCACCTCGTCGCCTTTCAATGCAGGTATGTCGCTGTCAGGTTCGCGTTCGGCAATCGCCTCGAACATGCCCTCGATCACGCCAACTACAAGTTCACAACCGCTGATGTTGGTTGACCGTTTGTCTTTACAGAGCGGGCACTTGGAATCTATCACGTCGTAGACTTTCTTGTCGCGATAATCGTGGTGGACTGTTTGCTTATCTGCTGGCTCTTCGATCGTGACATTGGAGCTAAAGACGGCCTTGTACATGGAGATGAGCATGTTTTCGATTCCTTTTTGTGTCGGTGTCCAGTACCGTGAAAAATCTTGTCCGATTTTCTTCCCCATTTGACGAATCCGATTGATAACATCCTGCTCGGATGCTCCTTCCTTTCGATAGGCTTCTTCTTCCATTTCGATTAGGATACTCACGGAATTCCGAATTTGGTTAAAAGTAAAGGCTGTTGACATCGCTTCCAGGCGTTCCTGGTTCACGGGTGCTGGTGTTGCCATAATTCGAGCCTCGAGCATTTGATTCTTCGTTGTTTTGAAACAATTATCCTGGCTTTAATTGTATTGACCTTTTCGCCCGTTTGTTAATATCGGGATATAAGATAGTTAATAACGGGAAGGGTATAGAGAAAAAATTTTCAATATCTTCACCAAATGCCAAGTATCCAAAGGGTAGAGAAGTTTTTCTCAATCATTGTAGAGAAGTTTCTTGTAATCGGCGAGCTTGGTTGGCATATCAGCCATCTTGCACAGTTCCACGAGAAACTGCAGCAATTTTTCCGTGTTATCGGTGATGTTGTGCTCGCTGGCAAGCCGGTACGCTTTCTCTGCAAGTTCGAGCGCCTCCTTGAACCGGGAGTTTTTCGATAGTTCCTTGGCGACCTTCATGTAGATCTTGATCTGCTTGCGGGGTTTTTCATTCTCGAAAAGTGCTGCTTCTTTTTTAAAAGCCTCGAGAGCCGCCTCGGTTTGTCGCGTTCGCATGAGCAAGTTTCCAAGGAAATCAATGTTATTGGCAAGTAATTCTTGCAAGTTCGTGCTTTTTTCTGCCATCTCGGCATTTTCAGCTCCGATGGCCAGCTTCACTTGCATTTCGTTGTATTCTTCCTCGAGGATTTCGACGAGCAATTTCTGGACAAGGATGGACAGCTGGAATTGCCTCATTTCCGTGAACGATTTTCCCATCAAATAGAGGAGATGCGTTTGGGACAAGCGCTCAGGAATCATCTGGAGGTCTTCCTTGAGCCCGGGCAAGTGATCTTGCGAGAAGAATTTGTGGTACTTGTTCACGTACATCAACGCTCGATCGTACTCGCGCTGAAGCTTGTGGTGATACGACACCACGAGCGCGCGCAAGTAATACTTGTAACATGCCGCATAATTGCCACGCTTCAATGCATTGTGTCCCAGCGAGCGGATCATCTTTGCCTTGAGTTTCCACGCTTTCTTGGTAAACGGATACTTGGCCATCATGTCATCAAGCCACACGCCGGATTTTTCGAGCATTTCCTCGTGCGTGGCCGTGTCGGATAGTTGCAGGTAGTTTTTGGCAATCGAGAAGTAGATATTGATGATGTTGAGCACCAAGTTTGGATCCTGCTTCTCATGCACAAGATTTTCCTTGGCAGCTTCCAGGTATGTTTTTCGCCATTCAATGACCTGCGAGACATTGCTGTCTTTCTTTAACATGAGACCAACTTGCACTAGCATGCGATGAAAGTTATCAAGCAATGGATTTTTCCAGCTGTTGAAATCAAAGATTTGCATGTTATCAACAAACAAAATGAACAAATCTTGAACATCATCCATGAACTTGTTTTTTTGCAGTGCCGTCGTGTAAATCTTGTACACGAGGATGAGCAGGATGATTTTTTCCATGTTGATGTTCGTGTCGGTCTCGTTCTTGAGCGAGGTCATGATGTGTTCGATGACCGGGAGAATGATGTAATATTTTTCCTGTGCTTCGTCTTTTATCAGCGGCAACATCGCATTGAACGCAAGAAACTCCGTGGCAAGCTTGATCCAGTCACTCGTCTTGGCCGTGATGATTTGCGTTAGAAATGGTGGCGGGGTGACGAAGACCTCGTGAAATTCTTGAAAGAGCTGTGTAACAGCAATCACGCCTTCAAGGTATCGGCGCACCTTCTCCTCGTCAGTGGTGACTTCCGTGCTCTCGAGATTGTTATCCTCGCTGATGGTGACATCGAGCATGCTAACGAGGTTCTTGAATATGGTGTTAAAATCTGGATTTTGGGAGACCCCGGTCACTTTTTCGATTTTTTTAACCACACGATTCTTGAAATCAAGGAACGTGTCGATTTCGGGAACATAATGCTCGAGATCGAGGTCTATCAATTTTTCTGCATTTTCTGCCATGAATGATGACCAATCCTTTTGGACAGATTCAAGGAATGAAAAGGTTTGATGTCAAAAATAATTTGACGTTCGGGCGCGTGGCATTGCTGATCGCGCCATTCTTCCATCATGCTTTAAAAAAAAGTCCCGATGAGCAAGCAGGGGACTATATCATACTACCAAGGGGTTCACACGCCCAGCTTTGGAGGCTTTTTGCAATTCAGCTATCAGTTTCAAGGCCATCTCCGTCGTGATGATTTTTTTACTGGAGATTATGCAATCGTGGACAAGGTTTTTCATGAGCTTTTCCTTGATGTCACGACCCGTCCATCCATCAATCTTGGACGCGATGAGCGTGCAATTGATGTTCATTTTTATCGGGGTTTTACTCGCATAGAGCTTGATGATCTCGGCCCGATCCGCCGCGGTCGGTATGTTAAACAAGATTTCTTCTTCAAACCGGCTACGCAGGGCTGGATCGAGCAAGTCCGCCTGGTTCGTCGCGCCGATCGTCACGACATTCTTATTCGCTTCCATGCCATCCAGCTCCGCGAGCAATGCCGTTGCGACCTCGATCACGTCACCACGCACGTGCTGGAACGATCGATTTAAACCTATTGCATCCAATTCATCGATGAACACGATCGTTGGTGCCATGCTTGCTGCGAGTTCGTAAAGATCATTGATCTTCTTTGCTCCATCACCAACATGGACGCCGATCAGCGTGGTAGCATTGCGCGCCAGGAAATTTGCCTTCGCCTCGTTGGCCAATGCCCGTGCCATGAGCGTCTTGCCAGTGCCGGGGGGTCCATAAAACAAGATGTTGCGTGGCGCCCATTCCGGCCCGAAAAGCGATGGATCCTCGAGAAATTTCAAGATGATCTGGCACTTTTTCTTAGCTTCCTCTTGACCGATCACGTCCGTCATGATCACGGGCGAGATCTTCGACAAAATCGTCGTGTTGCGGTTCTTGTAAATGATTTTCGTCTCGGGGGTGATCTTGCCGGCGGCAGGTTTCACGCCGAGGACTTGGAATGCATAATCTGGAAACAAGTATGAATCGAACAAGTATGTTCCGACGTCGACGAACATGGTGTTCCATTGCTCCGTGCTATATTTCTGGAAAAGATCCATGTCGTCGATGATGATTCCGGTCGCCTGATCCGTGCCTGCCATTCGCATTGCATAGCCGACAGGGGTAATCACGATCTCATCGACGATGAGATCTTTATTTTTTTCATCATCGTCTTGAAATGCAGCTTTTATTCCTGGCAAGTCCTTTATATCGTTATCTTCGATGAGAGGTTTTTGTTCAGGAATGTTGCTATCCTCGGAAATGGGAGGCGTGACCGTCGGATAGACGATAGATTTTTTTCGTGGCATAGAGCAACATTAATCGTATCTCGAGTTCTTTCTAAAGTCATTAGAAAAAAAGTTTTCTATTAACGCGGATGCAAATTGAAATGAAAAATTTTATTGGTGAAGGAAATTGAACACTGATGATGATGAAATCCGGAGTTTTATATGCATGGAGATCAACGACCCAGCAGTCGTGAGCAAGGCAAAAGATATCCAAGCTGATTTCAAGGATGTTGCTGGAAAAATCAAGTTCGTCGAATTGGAAAACATGCACATCACGCTCAAGTTTCTTGGCAACATCACGATGGACACCGCTCGAAAGATTTACGAGATACTTCAGAAAGAGATTTTTCTGGAAAATCTTGATATTGAAGTGAAAAAAGTTGGCCAGTTCCGGGCGAGCGTCTTGTGGTGCGGCATCGAGGATGTCCAAGGCATCATCGCGGCGACCCAAGCAAGGATCGAGGACGCGCTTGCCTCGCAACTAGGAATCGAACGAGAAAAACGTCCTTTCGAAGGGCACATGACCCTGGCGCGCGTGAAATTCTTGAAAGACAAGAAGCAATTCATGGATAAAGTAAGGGAATTAAAAGACACGTATTTTGGTACCCAGCACGTTCCCGAGGTGCTCTTGAAAAAGTCGCAACTCACGCCGCGAGGGCCGATTTACACGATATTGAACTTCTGATAAAAAAAAGCGGATTATTACTTTATTTTATCGATGATCTCGCCTTTCCACCGCTTGAGATTCGAAAGGAGGTCATTGACCGCCTCGTTAGCCAGCGGGCCTTTCGACTTGCGCAACATTCGCGCCGCCGTGGTCATTGGGAACATGCTTTGCGAGAATCCGACGATATCCTTCAACACTTCCTTGAACCGTTCTAGATTCGCGCCGATTTCCTCGCCCGAATGATTTGATTTCGCGATGGTTACAAGGATATTGAACCCTTCATCCACATATTTTTTCGGATTGGTCGGTTCCTTATTGAAGAATGCAGAAACATTGGCGCCGCCGGATGCAGGTGCAGGCGCTGCTTGCTTGGCCATCGGAACCGCTTCAGCTTTTGATTTAACTTGAGCAGTAGCTTCCTTGGTAGGAGCGGGCTTGAGTGCCGCCGTTTTCGGAGCAGCAGTTTTTGCTGGTTTCTCTGGAGCTTCTTCGATGTCGGGCAATTCTTCCAATGATTCGCCTTCTTCAGCTCCAGCTTTGTTCTCGATCTCCGGCAATTCCTCCTCGGGTGCTGGCTCTTCTTTCGTTCCACCTTCTTCAAGATCGGGCAGCTCCTCGAGCGGGAGCGCCGCTTTTTCAGCAGCCTCGCCCTCGATCTCGGGCAATTCCTCGGGAAACTCGGGCTTGGAGATGGCTAGCGATGGTTCAGGTGACTCCAAGTCAGGCAATTCTGGCGCGAGCTCCTCTTCAGGCATCGTGAACATCGCCAGCGCGCCGGGTCTTGATGGCGCAACGGGGGCTTTAGGCACGGAAACCGCCGGTTTGGCCAAGACAGGCTTTGCCGGGACAATGACGGATTTTGAAGGTGTTTTTACCGGCGAAGGTTTATGCATCGCAGGTGCCGCTGATTCTGCCGCGGCTAAGGCAGATTCAAGACTTTTTACTTTTGCATTCAAGTCAGCAACTTGCTTTCGAAGCGAATCGTTCTCTTCCTTGATCTTTTCGACTTCTTCGACGTTAGCTTCATCTAATTTTGCCCATAAAGTCTGAATTTCGTTATCTTTTTGCGATAACTTGGCTTTTAATTCTTCAAGGGTCATTTCTTCTTGTTCGTCGCTCATGCTAATATCCCGCCGCTGGAACTCCCTTGTTTAAATGCACCAGCATGCAATCTAACATTGAATATTATATCACTTATATTTAAAAATGTATTAGAAATGTGAGAATTTACTTATCAATTAAATTTATTTTTAATTTTTAATTGAAATCAAGTTAATCTGGCTAAAACTTGATTGTTCAGAGATTCTTTACTCCATCATCTTTTTAACATTGAAAAATGTAAAATTGCTGATGAAAAAGACCATCAAGCTACCTGTTCATTTATCTGATGATGAAAAAGAAATCGTCTTGCAATATCAAAGGAATCAGAATAACGTCATTCGATTCACATATAATCGGTTACTGGAAAAACATGCATTAACAACCGCCGAAATAACCATGTTACAAAAACGGATGAACAATGTCTTCGTGGATTCGCATTTCAAGAATTCGGCAATTTATAAGGCAAGAGAATTGATCGATCAAGAAAATGGGAAAGTTATTTTTGGCGGGAAAAAGTTATTCATTCAGCGTTGTCAAGGGAAGATTTCAAGGAATGAATTTCAAATCGAGAAATTGATGCCCATCATTTCCATTGGCGAAGCAAATGAACGTGGAAACAGGAAATTCACGATTCTCGAAAATGGCAAGATTTTGTTTAAAGCAGAACGATCCGTTCATATTGAGCTAACGCTACCATTTCTCAAGAAGAACTTGAAGAAAGAGCTTGAAAAACTGAGAATCCTTCAAGATGCGAAGTCAGTTTCTATCACGTTTCAATTAGATTGCAAGAACATTTATCTCTCCTACGATGATGCACTGGTCAATGAGCTTGCAGGTTATGCTGGAAAGAATGGCAGGATTATGAGCATTGACATGAATCCAAATTATATTGGCTATTCCATCATTGATTGGAAAAACGAGGATGAATGGAAGATTGTTTCTAAGGGATTGTTTGATGTATCATTCTTCTCGATCAAGAGCAAGGAACTGAAGCGCCTAAAATACACGTTACGACAACTCGGAAAAGATGGTGATGAACGCAGGCACATCATCCTCGATACGTTAAAACATTTGAATGGCCAGCGGGATCATGAGACCATCGAGATTGCAATAAAGTTATTTAATCTTTTTAAGGGATTTAATTGTAACATTCTCGGCATCGAGAAATTAAATATCAAATCAAAGAATAATAATCACGGAAAGAATTATAACCGCTTGGTGAACAATGAATGGCTTATACGATGTTTAACAAACCAACTGGAGAAACGCGTTGATAGAATACGCGCAAGAACGATAAAGGTGCTTCCCGGTTATTCATCGTTCATTGGAAATCTCTTATATCGAGATACGGGCTTGCCCGATCCATTATTAGCGTCCATAGAGGTCAATCGACGAGCATTCGAGTTTTACAAGCAATACATCGAAAAAACAAAACACAAGGAAAAGATCATCATGTTTCCAAATTTTGAAAAGATCAAAGGGTTTTTGGTCAAGCCATTGGAAGGATTTGACGTGAAAATCGATTCTTTCAAGAGTTGGAAGCAATTATATGGTTATGTTAAAAACGCTGGAGTGAAATACAGGGTTCCCCTCGAATCCATTCAAAATTCGGGGGGTTTCAGCAAGACATGTATTAAATATAACGTAGTTTTATTCAGTTTTAAATAATTTAATACAAATCTTGTATTTTAGCGTTTAAAGGTTTTCCACTTGCTCGTAACCGTGAAATTGTTCGCTGAAATGCGAACCATCTACAAGAACAAGGAAATTGTCTTCGAATTCGACGATGACAAGGTAAATCTAAAAGCAGTCATCGAGCGGTTGCTGGATATGGATGAAACTGGTGAGCGTGGGGTTCGACAAGTCTTGGTGGATTCCGTGACTCGACCATGGAACATCGATGAAAGCAGCGTGAACCCAGCAATGGTGATAATGATCAATGACGTTGATTCCAAGCTTCGCGGTGGCATCAACGCGCAAGTGGTCGATGGTGATGCCATCACGTTTTTACCAACGATTCACGGCGGTTGTTCGTCTCCCGGCGCTCGGCCCGTTCCCGGATCTTCCGATACTCGTTCAACGCCCAGAATGCCTTGACGGCACGGTGCGGCATCTCGAACACGGGAAATCCGTGGTCGAGCAAATACGACACCGCCGCATCTTCTCGCCCGAATAGTGCTGCAGCGATGACTGGCTTTCCAAGCTTGAACGGCAACTTTGCAAAATGATCGAGCAACGTGAGTTGAATCGATTTAATGTCTTCGATTGGCAATTGAAGTATCGGAGCAATGTCCTGAAAGAGCTGGTAAAACTGGTAGCCGATGATGCCATACAAGAGTAAACCATCGATCTCCTCGCACTTCAAGATCATGCGGGGCAAGGTCCGGTACATTTTTTCCGGGTCAAGATCGAACGTGAGATCGACGATGTTCCCGACTTGCGCCGTGGGAATGTTGATCGTGTCACGAAGCTTGTCTTGGAAGCCTGCTGAAAACATTGGCACTTGTAACCCAAGCCGCTCGGCAAGATCGCTCATGGTCACGCCAGGGCCACCCGCGTTGGTCAAAATGCAGATCCGGTCTCCTTTCGGGAGCGGGGATACATCGAGAATGTAGCAATAATCCAGCAATTCCTCGATGCTCATGGCACGGATGATGCCGACTTGCCGTGCCATGGCGTCGAAGATCTTGTCATTGCCACCAAGAGCACCCGTGTGCGATTTTCCTCCCCGCGCGCCTGCTTCCGTGCCACCAACATATAAAGCGACAATGGGTTTCGACTTGACGATGCGGGATGCAACCTTCATGAATTCACGCCCGCGCTTGATCTCCTCGATGTAGAGGCCAATGACGTGGGTAAACGGGTCTTGCTCGAAATATTCGAGGCAATCAACGAGATCGATGTTGGCCTCGTTTCCCACCGAGATAGTTTTATTTATACCCATTCCAATCCTTTGTGCCGGAAGGAAGATGTGGGAGGCGAAGGTGCCGGATTGGCTGGCGATCGAAATGCCACCATTTTGCAAGTTGGTGGGAATCAATGTCGTGTTGATCATGGCCTCGCTGCCCTCGTCGGCCCACGTCACGTTGCGGTTATAGAAACCAAAACAATTCGGCCCGACGAACCGTATCCCGTGCTCCCGCGTGGTGGCCAACAACTGCTCATTTATCATCGTGTTGCCAGTTTCGCGAAATCCTGCCGAGATTATCACCGCATGCGTGATGCCTCGTTGGGCGCATTCGGCCAAGATAGCCGGCACGTTCTTCGCGGAGACGACGATGAAGGCGAGATCGACCATTTCCTCCGGCGGGATGTCCAGCACGCTCTTGTAGGCTTTCTGCCCGAGGACCGTCTCGAGAACTGGATGGACAGGAAATACCTTGCCCGGAAATCCGTGGAGAATGTTGGCGAGTTGCCCTGTTCCCATGGTCATGAAATTATTGTTTGCACCGAATACCGCGATCCCGTGTGGATTGAGAATCGTATCGAGCGGGCTATCCATGATCCAAGAAAAATGCTGGAAATCATTTGAAGTTGGCGGGAACGGTAGTTTTGTGGTTACAATCCCGAAATTCACGAAAATGTAAAAAAAGTGAGGATCACGAGACGACGATTTTTTTGATCGTATCGCCTTGCTTGATGGCATTCACGACCGCTTGATCCTTCGGCCCGAGAACCTCGCCGAAAATCGTGTGTTTGTTGTTTAAATGTGGGGTCTGGACGTGCGTGATGAAAAATTGCGAGCCATTCGTGTTGGGTCCTGCATTGGCCATCGCGAGCAAGCCCGGTTTATCGAATTTCCTGCCCGACTGGAACTCGTCCTTGAACGGGTATGGAACTTGCTTTCCATCAAACCCCGCGAAACTCTTGATGCCCATCTTTTCGGGACCGCCCGTGCCATTGCCCATGGGATCACCGCCTTGTATCATGAAATTAGCTATGACACGGTGAAATTTCAAGCCATTATAAAAGCCTTTTTTCACGAGGAAGAGAAAGGATCCGACCGCAAGCGGCGCATCCTTGTCAAACAAATTAACGTTAATTGTCCCTTTACTAGTCTGCATCTGGATCTTGGTCATTCGTTTTCACCTTCAAAAGAATACCCATTGGTTGTAGATCGACCTTCCTCCATTTATTGATGAAGGTTGTAAAAAGTGCTTGTTGGTCGAATCGATGCATCGACGCCTTAATCAAGCACCCGTCGATGCTTCCAAGGTGAATCTAGCCATCAAGAACCGCAACTCGTCAAATATCTTCTTGAACTTGGGTGCTGCTTTGCATGCGGTCGCCAAGTCATCTAGACCTGCCTCGATTCGTGAAAGAATCTTGCATGCATCTGGTTGGTTTTGATCGAGGCCAGAAACGAGGTTAAAAAGAAGCAGGATAGCGCCTTTCGCATCAAGTTCAACAAGCATGTCGATCGAATCCAATCGAAAGCGGAAGGATGGCAAGTTAATGCCTTGCTTGAGCAAATCAACGACGCCAGGTAATTCCCCTCGTGAAAAAAAGTTCTGGAAAAAAAACTTGAACAGGTATTCTTGATCACCCAGGAAATGCTCGAATTGCTTGGTCGTGATCTGCACTCGTAATTGCTCTTGCATATAGAAGTTCCGGATACCCGGCTTGAAAAGAATCTTGGTTGCCCATGCCGAACTTTTCATGAACGTTTCGAGATTTTCAAGCAATGCTCGTTTCTCATCATCGGATTGAGGAAGTTGTTCCAGTTTTCGCTTGAACGAAGTGGCATCATCGAGAAAATCGATGGAATCGATGCTCATGCCCCGGGATCGCCATCCGATTGTACTGCACGAACTTGACGTTCAAGGCCATGATTCTTGCGCTCGATTTGCGCGATGTAAACGCCCAGGAAGCAGAGCACCATGCCAATGATGGAATAATAGGATAATGTCTCGTTCAATTGTGGTAAAACCAAGACCATTAAACCAGCAACGATAGGTTCCAGGTACACGAATACCACGACGCGGGACGATTCGATTTCTTGCAAACCGTAGAACCATAACACATACGTGATGCCCACGCACACAGATCCGAGCCAGATGAGGCCGATCCATCCCAGAGAAGAGAGCGAAGGGAGATTGACAAAACCACCTGGCGTGAAAATGCCGAACGGTAGCAGCACGCATGTCGCGATGATGACGATGATCGTGTTGAACACGATCGGATCGGATCCTTCCTTGGCACAGATTGGCTTCGAAAAAGCCGTGAAACATGCCCACAAGAAGCATGCAACAGCCGTAATCAAGATACCCCAGATCGTCGAGTTTTGCGAGAAGACATCGATGCCAGGCTTCAAGTTGATCAGTAACGCGCCGATAAACGCGATGCATGCACCCAGGATGACGAGCCTCGGAGCTTTTTTCTTGAAATACGCCAAATTGACGATGATCACGAAGAACGATTGCAAATTGAGCAATACGGCTTGGATGAAGGTACTCACAAGGCCGAATTCGATGGCCGTGTATTGCACGATGTACGGACTTGCAAAAAAGCAAATTCCAATGATGAACATCCATTTCTTATTTGCCTTGAACATGGGCCCGATTTTCCGAAGCTTTTTCGTTGCCGATAGATACAGCAAGAGGGCGACCATGGCAAAGATCGTGCGCATCGTGATGAGGGCAACCACGTTGATGACGCCGAGGATGAGTTTGCTGATCGAGAATGTCGTGCCCCAGAGCAGGCCGGCAAGGGCAAGCGCGAGATATCTTGTAGAGAGTGCCACGGGTTTTTTTATGACGTGCTGGTTAAAAGAAAACGCATTAAAACAATACCACAAGTATTAAGTAAGGTTAATCGATTCTTTGCCTTGGTGATGCACGTGGCATTCTCGAAAATGACGATCCCGAAACTCATCGAAAAAAAGCAGAACGGCCAAAAAATTGTAACGATCACGTCATATGACTATGCATTTGCGAAGCTCGTCGATGAATCGCAGATCGACTTGATCCTGATCGGTGATTCGTTGTCCCAGGTCATGCTCGGATACAAGACGACGTTGCCCGTAACCATGGACGAGATGATCCACCACACGAAGGCCGTGGCTCGCGGCGTGTCAAACGCGCTCATCGTGGGTGACATGCCGTTCTTGTCCTACAAGGTCGATCTCAGGGACGCCGTGTACAACGCGGGTCGTTTCATCCAAGCCGGCGCGGAAGCCGTCAAGATCGAGGGTGGCACCAGTGTCTTGCCCATCGTGAATGCCATCCTCGGAGCTGATATCCAGGTAATGGGACACATCGGCCTCACGCCACAATCCGTGTATAGATTTGGCGGCAATCTTGTCCAGGGAAAGAAGGCACAAGAAGCTGAAAAACTCATCCTCGACGCAAAAAACCTGGAAAAAGCTGGCGTGTTTTCCATCGTGCTCGAAGGCATCCCGTGGCAATTGTCAAAGATCATTACCGAATCGATAAGCGTTCCCACCATTGGCATTGGTGCCGGGCCATATTGCGATGGTCAAATCCTTGTCATCCACGACATGCTCGGCATAAACACGGAGTTTAAGCCCAAGTTTCTCAAGTATTTCGCGAACATCGGGGACGAAATGCGAAAGGCGTTCACGCAATATAAAGAAGAGGTCGAGACCGGCGTGTATCCAGACGTGGAACATTCCTACGAGTTTGTGCAAGACGAGCTCGATGCCGTGAACGAGTGGGTTGCATCGGTCAACCTCAATGAGGAAGCGGAAAGACTCAGGAAACAAAGTAATGAACATTGAAAACAGATTCAATGGAAGGTTACAACGTTCTTAGACAAACCGCGGGACGGGGCTCGTACGTGATATCGGCAAACGTTCCCCCGTTTTGGATGGACAAGCGTGCGGCTTCGGTCACCAGCTCGTTGATGTAGGCACTCGCCGGCGTTGCCAGGATACCTTTTGCATCTATTACCTTGAGGATTTCTTGCCGCCGGTGCAATGCTGTTTCTTCGTTCAATCCTGCTGTATCGTTTACCAGGTGGCTTATCGCCGACATCGAAGCTGCCACGGAGTCGAAGCCATAGCCAACGGGCTTGAAACCCGCGCCCTCCCATGGCACGAATTGAAGGTAGTCGGGGTTAACGTAATTGAATTGTTGCCCGCTTGGGCCAATTCCCTCCAAATAGCTCCATTCCACGCCTCGGAACTGGTCGTTATGTTTGAGGTACCCGGTTTGACCTGAACCTTCGAAGAACATCATGAGCCCCTGGTCATTGCTGCCAGCGGCGGCATTGGGATACCCGAGACCGTTGGTCACGGACAGCACGGCGCCATTCTCGTACACGACCCGGCCGTTCGACCACAAGTAACCCTCGTTGCCGTTGGGAAAGGTACCTTTAACTCCGGTTACTGAAATGCTCATGGGTTTCAAACCCGTGATGAACCAGACAAGATCCACATAATGACAACCAATATAGACAAACGGGTCGGTATTATCCACCAGAAACCAGTTCTGGAAATTAGAGTTGCGATAATAATAGGGTTCAAAAAGTCGCGCCTCGCCGCAGATGAATTCACCGAAATGCCCAAGACCATACCGCCGTTTCACGATCAATGCACGCCGATCGAATCGCTTGTGGTACTCGGCAGCGACAAACAAGCCTTTTTCGGCGGCTAGTGATTCGATTTCCTTGGTCTGGTCATACTTAAGGACGAGGGGCTTGACACTCAGCACGTGTTGGTCGTGCTCGAGGGCTTCCTTGATCCCCATGTAGTGGAGGTGATCCGGCAGGGCAACAATCACCGCGTTGCGTGGTACCAACTGGCCGATCACTTCCCGGAAGAGATCTGGATATGAATTCTCTGGCGGCTCATCGAGGGATGGATAAGCGATGAATTGCTGATCAGGAAAGTTCCTTGCAAAATCTGGATTTTCCGCGAGTGCCCGCAACGACCTGGTGCTCTGGTCCACCACGTGGATGTCGTTGATCACGCCTTCTCGCTGTAACTGGTAAATGGACGGGAGCAGCTGGTCATTGACGATCATGCCACCGCCTATGACGACCACGTCGAATTTTTTTTTAGGAGGCATCGCTAAAAACCTCTTCTTGTTCTTTTACAAGATGAGTTATAGTAAGTTTTCTGCCAAGACTTCGGAAATTGCCTCGCCAATAACGCCGCATCCCTCTTCCACGGCCTCCGCGGTGATACAAAGCGGCGGGGCTATCTTCAACGTCGCTTTCCCAACGGGAGAGAAAAGCATGAGGCCCTTTTCGATGATGCGCACGCAAATATCGTTCGCGAGATGCTTGTCCGGGTTCCTCGTTCCTGGTTCAACGATTTGCACGCCCGCCACGAGACCCTTGCCATGAACGGAGCCTGCAATCGAATACTTGGTCGCGAGCTCTTGCAATTTTGCCTGGAGCACCTCGCCCACCACCGCTGCATTCTCCACGAGCCCTTCGCTTATGATTAGGTCCAGGTTCGCGATGACCGACGCGCAGCAGATGGGGTTACCCGTGTGAGTCGAGGTCATGGTATTCGGCGCGTAGATATCGAGGATTTCCTTCCGCCCGATGACCGCGCTCACGGGCAGGCCGCTAGATATGCCTTTTCCCGCGCACACGAGGTCAGCCTCGACATCATAGTGCTGGAAGCAGAACACCTTGCCTGTCCTACCGAAACCCGCTTGTACCTCGTCAAAAATTAGTAGGGCATTGTGTGCAGTGCACCATTCACGTAGTGCCTGGGCGTATTCTACCGGCAGGAAGTCCGCACCGCCGCCCTGGTATGACTCCACGATGACGCCGCAAACATTGTCCGGCTCGATGTTGAGCTGGGCTAAGGTTTCCTCGAACAAGTCAAACGACGTGTTTTCGTTGTAGAATCCATCGGGAAACGGGACCTGCACGATGTCGGGATCCCGGTGCATGATCCAGTCTTTCAAGCTAGACGATCCGCCCATCAATTGCGCCCCGAGGGTCCGGCCGTGGAAGCCATTTTCAAATGACACCATGACATTCTTGGCGTTACCCCCTTGCATGTGGCCCCACGTGCGAGCAAGCTTCATGGCACACTCCGTGGCTTCCGATCCGGTGGTGAGGAGATAGACTTTTTCCAGGTATGGTATATTCACGAATTCGAGAATTTTTTCACAGCAGCGCGCTCGGACCTCGGACGGGAAGCAATAATTATGAATCAGGCCGTGTTGTGCCTGCGCGATGATGGCGTCGATGATGGGTTGGCGTCCGTGGCCCGCATTTGCCACTAGGACGCCCGAGCTGAAGTCTAGCCACATGTTTCCCCACTTGTCATAGACCTGAACCCCTTCAGCACGATCCCAGACCACCGGCGGCTGGCCGCGCATGGAAATGGGCTCCACTTCCCGCAAGCGCTCCAAGATAGGCAGCGATTCCGGCACGGGAATCGGCGTGCATATGCGTCGATATTGCGTTTCAATTTCCGGAACATCTTTCGGTTCCAGCGAATATATTTCGTCGCTCATGTTTTATCTCACGATTAGCTACTATATTCTCTGTTAGGAAAACTTGGCCTTTAGGATTTTAAGGGTGATAATTTTTCATTGCTAGATTGGCGATGCTGCATCCCGAGCTTCTCGTTCTGCTTTTTCCAATTTATCAGCTTCCAGCTTTCGCTGCTTGTATGCTTTCATCATCTTGAATGTGCACGCATAATAGATGACGAGCAAGGCTAATACAAGGCAAATCGATATTGCTGCGTTGGCGATATCAGACATTCCTGATGTGAACTTCGTGCCGGACGAGATCATGATAATGCCACTGGCGAGGATCGATACGATTACCGAGCTCCACTTCTCTTGGTGCAAGGCTGTCCAGTAATACTTGAAAAAGCCCACCATAACAAGCAACAAGAGAATGATGGCAGAAACGAGCCAGCAGTTGGAGATCGCTAGTGAATCCTTCGTTGGCCACTCGAACGCGATCGAATAGACAAACATGAGCAACGCGACGCCGGCGATGAACACGCCTATGGAGCCTTTCTTGCTGTCAGAAAAGCGCAACCCGCTCACGATCACGTCGGCAGCAAGCATAAGCGCGAAAAACCATTCAAAAACCCCGGCTGCGGTTGCACTGACAGAATTTGTTGCATTTTCAAGGCGGACATACATCAAGAGCAGGGCAATCATAAAAAAAACCAGCCCGAGAACGAACGGCATGGTGTATCTCAACGCCTTCTTGTCTAAAATCGCTTGCATCATCATGCCAAAGATAAACACCAGCGCGACGAGGCCAATGATGCCAAGCGGTAGCGGCGCGAAGAGCAATGTGGCTGCGATGCCAAGGATGATGTATAGGAGAAGCAATATCCTGGTTCCATCATATCGGCCATAAAACGATGCAATCATCATTGCCACGCCCGCGATCAACACGACCAGAGTCAAGATTGACAAGCCAGGATACGTGACAAAGATGGATGGCGCGAAGAAGAATACTATGATTAATATCGTCAATGCAACAAAGCACGCCAAACCCGAGAAGCACAACACTTTCGTGTTTTTTGCGAACCATTTTATCAAAGCTTGGATGAACGTCAAATCTAGCAAGGCAACGCACAGCAAAACAATGCTCGCGATCGTTTGGAATATCGAGATAGTCAATGATGCCCACAAGACTGGGCACAGCGTCACTTGCACCAGGAAATCGCCCTGGTACACGAATCCCGCCCGGAGGAGAAAAAAGAGGCCCCAGAAACCAGTCGTTAGGATGGCGTACACGATCAAGGCCTTGACTCGGTTTCCTTTCTTGAAATCGAGGCTCCGTTTCAATAGCATATCCAACAAGAATACCAGGCTGCAAGCATACACGATCAGGATGAAAAGCAAGGCGACGGTCATGGATGCCATCGACAAGGCGGTCACGCTGACCCAAAGGCCATTCGGTGGCAAGAAAATGCTTGTACCGATGGCGATCACGAGACTGGCGATGTTAATTTTTGTCAATGTCACCTTGTTTTCCTTGAACGCCATCGAATAATAGATGGATATCAGCGCAAACGATACCCCGGAGACACCCAGCGCAAGCTGCATGGCGGGATCCGTGACGAGCGCGGCGAGCACGACGAGCAAGGGAAGCACCGCGCACGGGATCAATGACATCTTGACAAGCCGCATTTCCTTCTCGGGATTAAATCCCATGGCAATCCATGCAGTCGCGCCGTTCAGCTCGATGACCATGTAAATGATGAACAACGCTATAAAGCCTTCCATGACGCCTTTGATGACGAGCCCCATGATGAGCAACACGAAGAAACCAGTGTAAGATATCACGAGCAAGCGAAACTTGTTGTTTTCCGTGCTCTTATGATATGTGATGTCGATGACCATCCACATGGCGAGCGTGCACAACCCGCAGCCCGAGATCATCTCGTAAACGATGTACGGGTCATCTCCAGAGACAAATGGCACCGCGATTACGATGCCGATCACGCAAATCACGATCGTGTTGGCCACGATGATCCAGACAGACACCGCCTTGTCTTTCCCCTTTATTTCCTCGAAGCTTACATCCCGGTCAATGTGCCGGTATTTATCGAGCGTCGAAATTCCTGCAATCGACAAGAACCCGTACCCGAGGAGCAATGCAATTAATCTAAATGTGAAACCGAACCAGGTCGGCAGAAAGGAATCTTGCAATAGCATGGAGAGATATCTTCCCCTTCTGCTTTTTAAACATGATCTTACCAAATGCAGAAAGCAAAAAAACAAGAATTCAATTCGGATAACTAAAACGAACCTTGCTAGCTGGAGGTCTTGGTTTTAAATCGCTCGTCGAAGAAACGCAAATATTCCGAGGGAAATATTACTTTTGGATCGTCCTTGACCCTCACGCTAGTGAATATCAGCCCGAGGTTGCTTAGCTTGCTAATGCATGATGCATAACTATTCGCTTGGTGCATTTTCAACTGCAAGAACCGTGCAAACTCGCCCTGGGACATGCCCTCGTATCGCAATTTCTTTTGCACCAGGAACATCTTTATGACCTGGAAATCCTTTTCATCAAATCCTTTCACGACGTTCTCGAGCCGATCGTGCGATGCAAGCTCGATGCTCATGGCCTCGACGAGCTCGCCTTTCGATTTACTGGCAGCAGCATGGATGTTCGTGTTCTTGGCGATCTCGAGCAATTGTACCTTGGTGAGCGAATCCAGGCACACGGAAAGCTTGGTCGTTGTTAGTTCTTTCCTCCGGTATTGAGTATTAGAAAGGAATTCACCTTGAAAACATTATCCCCGGCGTGCAACGTCTTATTTTGCCATATCGGCATTTTTCCTTGCCTTGTACCACGCGATCGCCTCGTCTAATCCTTGCTCAAATGAGTATGGCGGGATAAAACCTGTCGACAAGAGCTTGTCAGCCCTGAAATCAATATTGAACCTTGGAACGGATATACGGTACAAGGTAAGCAAGGGTGGTTTTTTGCTCTTGAATGCCCGGGCAAATTTTTCTGATAGCTTGACAAAGGGGGCGACGAGACCATAGCTCGTGTTGAGTTTCGGCAACTTGGAGCCAAGGCGCTTGCAAATCTCCTCGGTATATTGTCGCCACGTCCATGACACGTCAGTCACGATGTAAGCTTCGCCAGCAGCGGCGGGATAATTCCCGAGATGAGCCATGCCCGCGACGAGATTTTTCACGTTCACGAGCGTGATGAGGCTCTTTCCATCATTGAGAAAACCAAAACGACCTTTTTCAATGTTCTTGGCCATTTCAAAAAATGAAGTCGCATTTCGAGGACCGACGATGTCGAAGCCAGGCCGTACAATGACGGTTTCTAGAGTGCCTGCTGCGTTAATTTCCCCGAGATATTTTTCGGCTTCTGCTTTTGCAATGGCGTATGGGAAAAATGGAACGGGATTGATGGGAGTACTCTCGTCTGCGTGATCATGACCGCCCAAGCCATGAACAACGAGTGAACTCATGTAAACGATCCGCTTTACGCCCTTCTTGATGGCGGCCTCGACAACGTTCTTCGTGCCACCAACAATGAGGCGCATGAACAGATCTTTAGGAGCCCAATCGGTCACCAGGGCCGCAAGATGATAGATGATATCGATTCCTTCAAAAGCCTTCTCAAGGGAAGACGGGTCCATGAGGTCAGCATACACGATGGAGAAATTAGGTTTTTGCCTAGCGTCATCAAGGTTTGCTTCATCGGTTCCCTTCAAGATCATGCAATGCACTTGATTATCTTCATCCTGTGTGAGATAGTCGACCAAATGACTGCCGATATAGCCGTTTGCACCAGTAACAAGTATATTTTTCGCCATGAAATCACGTTAAATCCATTTTTGAAGCACCAATAAACAAATGAAATCAGTCACGATGCCGACCGCGGCGTGGACGATCAAAACGTACCAGATTGACCGGGTCTTTAGCGTGACAAGGCCGAAAACGACGCCGATGGCTAGTGCCGAGAGCATTTCCATCAACGGGACATCAGTATAGTGCACAGCGGTCGAGATGGCCGTGCTATACAACAATATCCACGTCGTGCGTACCTTGCCATTGTCCAGCAAAGGAAATTGCGAGAACCCCCTGAAAAAAAATTCGAAGGGAATGTAATACATGATTACATACAATGCTTCCATGATGATGTAGCCCGTGACATTGAATGCACCAAATCTTGGATCGACGAACACGCGTTCCATGGGGTAAAAAGCTGGGAACGTCGGATCACTCGCGACGCTGAAACCAACCCCGATGATTGCCGCTGCGCCGATCGCGGTCAAGATGAGGCCGAGTTTCACGTTCCCCCGCTGCCAACCGAGTTCCTTGATCTTGATGCCCCATTTCTTACAAGCAACGTACCACGGAATGAAGAAAAAAAGACATGTGGCTAACGAGAAGCGATAAATCGGCCATATGAAATAATACTGCCATTCCGTGAGCGTTGCTCCAAACAGAATGTAATAAAACCACTTAAAACCGACTAGCATGTAAATTACAGTCACTAGTAACGATAACATGAATATTTTTTTCGCAAGTGCCAAGTTCTCTGCATCGGGTTGATTTGAAAACAAAGCGGTTTTCTGCATAATCATCTCTTTAAAATTCAAGTGGCAAGGATTTATAGCTTCGATGCCAGAAAAGCATAAGAAAATCCTATCGAATGTCGATATTCATGGAAGACAAGACGCCGGTAGCTATCACGAGAATAAATAATGATGACGTGGATTCCGCGGTCACCACCGCGCTCGAACTCATCGATGCGAAAAAGATTATGCGAAACGACATGAACATCGTCGTGTTAAAGGTCAATCTTCTTTCAGCAAAGCCGCCAGAACGAGCCGTATGCACGCATCCCGAGGTAGTTCGGGCAGTCATCAAGTGGGTCAAGCAATTTCAACCACGCCGGGTCGTGGTTACCGATTCTTCCGGAGGCGGCGCCAACCTCGGGGATACCGAACGAGCGCTCGAAATAAGCGGTATAAAAAAGGTGTGCGAGGACGAGGGCGTGGAGGCAATTCCTCTCGAGAAAACTGAACGAGCCGTCTACACGGTCAAGGATCCGCTCGTGCTGCACGAGTTCCCGAGCTCAACTCTGCTTAAAGATGCTGACCTCATCATCAACCTGCCGAAAATCAAGACGCACGCGCTCACGATCTTCACATGTTGCGTGAAAAACATGCTGGGCACGCTGCCCTTGAAGCAGAAATCCAAGATTCACGCCCAATTTCCCATGATCCACGATTTTTCCTCGGCGCTGGCGGATATCTATTCGGTCTCGAACCCCCAACTCACGATCGTGGATGGGTACCTTTGCCAGGAAGGGATGGGACCGTCTGCAGGTGACGTGGTCAAGCTCGATATGATTCTCGCGGGCTTCGATGGCATTGCGCTCGATGCGGTCGCATGCTTGATCGCTGGCATCGACGTGAACAAGGTCCGGCACGTCAAGATTGCCGAGCAACGGGGTCTTGGCACGACGGATCTCGCGCGGATCGACATCAAGGGAGAATCCATCGACTTGGTCAAGCGACCGTTCAAGTTACCCCCCGGGAGCGGGGTAGCCGGGGTACCAATGCCAAAATTTCTCGCCAAGCTCGTCGGCAACATCGCTTTCCGGGCTCGCGTGCGTTTCAAGCAAGACAAGTGCGTGTGTTGCGGCACGTGCTGGAAAAATTGCCCTGTCAATGCAATCACGCCGCCGGGCGAAATCAAGCGGGGCAACATCCCAACTTGGAACAAGCACAAGTGCATCGCGTGCTATTGCTGCTACGAAACCTGCCCCCATGAGGCAATCGAGTTGAATGTGAACATGATCCGAAATCTCGCCACGTCCAAGCTTGGCATAGCTGCAATTGCAGGCTTGATCATTGTCATTTTGCTTGCCATTTGGTTATTTGGCGTTGTTTTTTAAAATATATTTATCAGCTACCTGAATTTCTCCCTTTTCCATTTTCTTGAAAAAATTGAATGCAGTACTATTAAAAAGAGTGAAAAATTGCTTCTTGCTTGCTCATCTCGTTGAATTGAATCGAGAGCCGCAAGATGGGCAGAATTCCATGCTCGGATCGGCTTGAAATCGTGTTCCACAATAAGGACACGTTACAATATTATTCCGCATTGGGCCAGGCTGAAAATTGCCTGACGGTGCACGAGAAAAAGATGAGGTCCCCGGTGATGGCATTCCTGTCGATGGCTGCTCGACTTCTGGAGATTCGATCGTTCCTAACGAGTAAAATACCTCGCCTATCTTGAAATACCCAAAAAGAGCAATGAGATTCCAGACAACCAGGCAAACGGCATCAAGCAATTCAAGGGTTGGAGAAGTATTTACTGATGATCCCGAGCCCAAATCGATGACGGATTCGATGATTGACAGGGGAATTTCGATGGCAATGGCTGCCCCCAACTCGATGAGAATAGCGATGATGATCAGCTTTGTCCAGTTCATGCTGCGTGCCTGGATATCTATGGCTTCTGTTGTCCTGAAGAATGTGGCCATCGAAAGCCATGCCATGAGCTGGAAAGCTATCGAGCAGATATTTCCGATCGCCCCTGTAAGCGAGTATGGCGTGGTATCAAGCAATCCCGAAGTGGCAGTAGCCATCATAATTGGGAAATAAGTTATAGCAACACTAACAAAGGAAATGATGATGTATATAATCAGATACGTACCGAACTGATTCAACGCCGGGCGATTGTACAATTTCGCTGCTTTTTTTGCATCGATGATAATCAAGATTTGATAGATAAAAACCACGAATGCCAGAAACATTGCCAGAATAGTCGAAGCTCCGGTTGGATCGAACACACCGACCACTGCCAAGAGAGTATATATCAAGGATATGATCGCGAAGGTGCGAAACCGTTTCCCCAGCTTTTGAAAGGGGTTGAGCACGGGCCTGTATTGATTGGGATTTGGATTATACATGGCAGAATGTGACCTCTCAACTTGGAACGTTGGATATAGGATTGTTATGAAATCGGAACCTATATGAATTATCCCGAAGTTCCATAATTTTACCAGCATTTTCACCAATCGAGAATGAACTGCCGATTTATCATCACGTGATCAGTTTTTCGTGAAAAATAATTAGGTTTACAATATATTCATTTAAAAAAATCGATATTATCACGAGAAGATCTATTTCATTAATCCTTCTTGATTTGATTGCTTCATTTGGTTCGATTCAATTGCAATGATCTCGCCAATTTTTCGTCACGCAATAATAAGTAAAAAATAGACTAGATAGGGGTCGTGGATTCAAATCGAGCACCGCAAGAAGGGCAGAATTGCATGCCCGGCTCTGCATGAAATCGAAATCCACAATGGGAGCAAGTCGTGTCGCTGTCTTGTTCGGTTCTTGGCAAAGGATTCTCCAATGGCGCGGAGGAAAACGATGCCATTCGGGGAATTGCCGGTTCGCCTGACGAGGGCATGAGTTTCAACGGCGTGATCGTGCCTAACAATTGAAAAACCGTGCTTAACTTGAGGAATCCAATGATGATTAGAATAGTCAAGGCGAATATGCAAACGGAATCGAGTATCTCGAATGTAACAATAATTGCGATTGAAAACGTGATAAAATAAACAGAATTTTCCATGATTGTCAAGGGAATACCAATTGCAACATTCACGCCCAATCGTCCAACTAATGCAATGGTGACAAGCCTTGTCCAATTCGTGCCTCGCGATTGGATACCTGGATCGTCCAATCCCCTGAAGAACTTGACCATCGAAAGCCATGCCGCGAGTTGGAGACTGATCGAGCAAATATAAACGATAGTGCTAGCCATGGAAAACTCAAGTATCATCGCCAGCAGGGATTGCGCTGTGTAGACGGTTCCCGTGAACAAAGACATCAGATCCAGGATTAGAGGCACGTAATTGATTCCATTACTAGCTATGAACAAGACAAGGCAAAAAATGAAAAAAGAGGCGAACCGATTCAATGCCGGTCGAGCATATGCTTTGGCAGCGCTCTTTGCATGGATGATGATCAAGACTTGAAAAATAAAAATCAGGATTGAAAGCAAAGAATCGATCAAGGATAAAAGATCGAGTTCCACGGGGACATTCAGTATCATTATTTGTACGAAAGGTGGTACACCAAGAGCAAAGAGGATGGTGTCAAGCACCGACACGATGGCTGAGATAAGGACGAGAATGGCAAGGGAGCGGAGTCGTTTTCCCAGCGTTTGATAGGGGGGTAGTAAAACACGTTTTAGTTTTGTTTTCGGATTATACATGACAAAATTGGACCTCTTGATTCGTAGGATTTCCTCCTAGGACTATTATCATAATCATTGTTATATGAATTTATCATGGAGATTCACGAGACAAGCCATCTTGGCGTCATTGATGATGCGAGAACAGATTTAACATTACCCGATCATTCTTTTTTAAAATGAACAAGCATTCTGGCGAAGCATCGTTCAAAGTTGATTTCTTCACGAAGTATGCAGTGGTCGTTGCATTCTTGGGACTTGGCGTTTTTGTCATGCTCATTTTCATAGCCATGATGCTTTATCCATCGTCGTGGAATGCCGAGAATAGTGCCTTCAGCGATTATGGGAGCATCTTGACGGGTAACTATGCCGCCGGTTTTTTCGAGGCGGGATTGGCAATAGGAGCATACTCCTGGATGCCGATCATCATCGTGTACTTGAAAGGGATCGTTAGAGACTTCCGCCAGGCCAAACAAACGTGGGGGCTCCTTGGTTTCATGATTCAATTCATGGGACGCGTTTTCGCGATTCTCGTCGTGGCATTCCCCACGAAACCATGGGGAAGGATCCATGATAACATATCGATAATTTGGCTTGGTTGCGAAATCATTTCGCTGATCTTCATCGCGATCGAAATGTTACGCGGGAAAAAAGACCGGCTTTGGGGATTAATTCCTTTCATCCTGATCGCAGTCGGGGTCATTTTCTGGTTACCTTACCTTCTGGATGTTTGGAAAGGCATTGCGATTCCCGAGATCGCGTCGGTCGCCTTGGTGTTTTCTTATTCCATTGCCCTTTGGATACGAGCATGGCGAGGCAACGTTGCCATCGGCATCGCGAGAACGGTTTAGGGTTGTTGAATTGCGGCTCTTTAATCCTAAGTAAAATCGTGACTCTCAAACTTTTTTTTCATTCTTTAGAAAATAATAACAATTTTTTTTGGAAACTGCGTTATTTTGTCTTGATTTCACGATTGCTGATTCTTGAAAATACGACAAATTGGCAATAATCGTTTTTTAGTGTTGCATCGTAATTCTGATGTATTGCATATAGAGTAATTCTGCTAAATCATGAATAATGACCTATCATGAGTCAAAAAACATTTGATCTCGATGCAAGACCCCTTTCCTGCGAGTGGATTTACCCCCGTCGGGAAAAAGAACACAAGATACGAAAGGTGTTGCTCATCTGCGCTCATCCCGATGATGCAGATTTGCTCGCTGGTGGTCTCGCAATGCGGCTCCGTGCACGAGGCCACAAGATACGGTTCGTGAGCGCCACGAATGGCAACAAAGGACATTATAAGATGGACCCAATCTCCCTTGCAAAACGGCGCTTCGATGAGGGTGTCAAGGCCGGGGACCACGTCGGCGCGGAGTACGGCACGCTCGATATCAACGATGGCGAGGTCTGGGTCAATGATGATAATTTACGGCGTGTCATGCGCTGTATCCGGGATTACGCACCCGATCTCGTCATTACACATCGTCCGAATGATTATCATCGCGACCACCGCTACGTTGGCCAGCTCGTTATGGACGCCTCATACATGCTAATTGTGCCGCTAATGTATCCCGAGTACCGCACCTCATACAGGGATATGCCGGTCATTGCCTATGCTTATGACAATTTTGATAACCCACCGTTCACACCCGCCGTGATTCTTGACATCACGGATGTGTACGAACGAAAGGCACTCGGTTGCATGGCACATGAATCGCAATTGCTCGAGTGGCTTCCTTGGACATATTCCATGGAGAATACGCTGCCAGAAGAATACGATTACAACAAGCGTCGCGAAATCGTCGAAACCTTCATTCAATACCAGTTCTCGAGCGCCATGTCGAAATATCGCAAACTTGTCAAGGCCGGCTACAAGGACCGGAAGGTGCGGCAGATCGAGGTATTCGAAATATGTCCTTACGGGAAACAACCGAACTTGAAAGAATTGAAGGAATTGTTTCCCGACGCCATTTACCCGAACAAGAAGGAGATTGAAGCTAACATCTCGGATATTCCGGAATTACAGGAACAAGTCAAGGAGCTTAAGAAGGAAATCAAGGAACTGAAGGCGAAATTGCTGCCCGACGACGACGTTGCAAAGAACAAGCCGAAAGCTGCAAAGGCAAGCGTGAAAAAGCCAGCCAAGCCGCAAGCAGGTGAAGAAGAATGACCAAGATGAAACCAGAGCTCAAGCACGGCGTGCCGCAAGTCACGTGGCGTATGTACGAGAAGGACTACACGGATATGCACCTGTTGCATCTCGTCGTTGAAAAATGGGCAAAAGAAACGCCGAAGAAAACTGCCCTCGTGTCCGCCGACACGGGTATGGAATATGACTGGGCGACGTTCAAGGATAACATGGACGCGATTGCCTACAAGCTGATCGAGATGGGTGTTGAAAAAGGAGATTACATCGCCTCTTCATTACCCTTCTTTCCCGAGCACGTGTTTCTCATGTATGCCGTGTTCAAGATCGGGGCAATATTCGTTCCGCTCGACATTCGCCTCAAGGCACCTGAAGTGGAACGATGTTTGCGTCTAGTGAATACCAAAATGTACTTCCATCTTGGGAAAACTGACGTAGCTGACTTCGCCAAGCTCGCGGAGGTCGTTGTAAATAATTGCGATTTCATCAAAACTTGCGTGCAATTCAGCCAGCCTGATCAAATCAATGAAAGTTCGGACATCACGACCGTGATCTCTGCTTTTGAATTCGCGATGGATGCCCAAGCGTTGTTTCGGAAAGTGGAAACCGGAGAGCGTAAAGATCTGGGCCAGAAATTGGCAGAGATGTCACAAAATATCGACGAACGGGACGGTTGTCTCGTAATTTACACGACGGGATCGACCTCGGGATATCCCAAGCCTGCACTCCTTTGCCATCAAGGCATAACGGTCCAAAATCTAGCCACATCTATCGCATACACGTTTGATGACCCCGATGGCGTCATTCTCGTGAACATGCCGCCGAGCCACGTCGGTGGCCTGACGCAGCAGTTCATGACATCACTATTTGTCGGTGCAAAATCGGTGCTCCTGGACATTTTCAAGCCGGATTTGAGCCTCGAGGCCATAACAAAATACAAGGTCACCCACATGGGACAAATTCCTGCCATGTATAATATGCAATGGCGCATGGCAAATTATCTCTCCTATAATCTGTCTTCATTGAAGGTTTGTTTGTGGGGTGGCCAAGCCGTGACGCGGCCTTTCGTGGAGCAAATCGCGAGAATGGCGCCTAAGGTCGGCCAGGGTTTCGGCATGACCGAGCTTTCCGGCGCGGGAACATATTCTCCTGTTGGTGGCTCGCTCGAGAATGTACATTCATCAGCGGGCTATTTCATGCCCATATCCCCGCTCGCAATCAGAGCTCCGATGAATGATGATGGTTCAGTAGGAGAAGAAACGCAGCCAGGCGAGATCGGCGAGATCACGTTCTCCGGCCCGCAGATACTTCTGTGTTACGTGAATGACGAGGAAAACACGAAAAAGACCATCACCACGGATGGTTGGCTCTACACGGGCGACCTCGGATCCTATGACGAAGATGGGCTTCATATCTCGGGACGCTCCAAGTTCATGATCAAACCCAAGGGTTTCAACGTTTATCCGCCTGAGATCGAGGATTTCATCGCCGACGCGTTCAAGGACCGCGTGGAAACGGTAGGGGCTCTTGGTATGCCTCATGATATCTATGGAGAAGGCGTTTTCGTGTTCGTGGAGAAAAAAGCAGGCAAGCAAATCACGCCAGAAGAAATCATGGAGGCATGTAAAGGCTTGGCCTCGTATAAACGCCCTTCTGCCGTCGTTATCATGGAACCGGCACAAATGCCCCTCACTCGCACGGAAAAGGCCGATTATGTGCTCCTGAAAAACATCGCGGAAAAGGAGCTGGGGCGGATCCGTGCCGAAGGCGGTTGGGACATGAGCGCCTCCGAATGATCTTCCCGTTTTCTTTACCCATTTACTTCTTTCTCAAGATTCAATTCAATATCGTATTAAGCATGATCGCGTGCAGGACATGACGTAAAGAACAAGCAAGATTCGGGTCCATGAATTGGGTCATCGCGCCTTCGGCGATGGCCGCAATTAACATGTCAAGCGGTTCCCCGCGGGTCCTTGCTTCATCTTGCAACGCTTTGAATATTATCTCTCGTAGCATCGTCGAGCATCGAGCCCAAGAGGGCCAGCCTTTCATATGCTTGATTTCAGCCCCGAAGACTGCGATGATTTCTTCAAGATCGTCGTTTGGACATGCGTAAAAAGACATTAATGGCACCTTGAAAGTTTTTGAAAGGATAATATGTGGATGTTGTTATCAAGTCCCAGATGACGAGGCCGCTGCAAGATGCGTGTAATGCAAGACGATCACCCATGCAAGGATATCGAGTGCCTCTTCATTGGGCACTGATGAATCGATCCTGATCCCGTAGGTGTCCCGGATGGCCCAGAGCTCCCTTCCTATCGTGGCGATCTCCGTTTCGCCTTTCATGACCTTGAATTGCAATGACCATATATTTCCAACGATATCGATGGACGATATCGTCCATGGTATTCAACATGTAAGTCATGCGGGCAGTCCATAACTTCCGGATAAAATAACCGATCTGCTGCTCGCTAGGATCAAGGATAAATTTCTTGTCACGCACGGAAAACAATTTTTGTTGGATGATGTACTCGCGCCTGGTGCTCAATAACGAAATTATCAACACCTTGAGGAAACTTTGAGAACATCGATTATATACTTGCTCGACAATAACAATAGGGCTCTATGGAAACTATATAGACGAATTGGAGAACTCTGTTGCTGTAGTGCCATTTCCGCGCCATGGGTGTGAACCAGACATCATGCTCGTGGAACTATACCAAACAATAATGTTTCAATTGAGGACACATGTCAAAAAGTAAGTGAATGCTTATTCTTCCATAACGTGGGCCATAATTTTTAATTCAGCTCTAAAACTAAGTGGTAAGGATTTCGATAGTTGACTTGGAGAACTTCATTTCATTTAAACTCGATTGTCTCGCCAGTGTAGAGGTAATAAGCTCTCTCGGCAATCTTCACCCCGTGGTCCCCGCAACGTTCCAGGTACCGTGCGATCAAGATGTAATAAATGCAACGGGTAATCGTGGATGGGTCTTCCGTCATATACGTGATGCATTCGTTGAATATGTAATTCCGGGTATCATCGACCTCGTTATCCCGTTGTCCAATGTCCTTAATCTTGTCCAGGTTACCGGATTGAAATGCATCGAGCGCGTCTTGCACCATGCTGACGACAGCACGCTGCATCATTGGGATGTGAATGAGTTTCTTGACGTGCGGTTTCTTCGAGAGCTCTTCCACGAGAGCTGCTATGTCCTTGCCATAACGACCGATTCGCACGAGATCTTCGATGATTTTTAAAATCGAGACCAGGAGGCGGATGTCTCGTGCCATGGGCTGGTACAACGTGAGCAATTCCGTCGCTTTTCGCTCGATCTCATCGTTTTTTTCAATAATTTCCTTTCTAGCATCGAGAATAATTTTCGCGCTGGCCACATCTTGACTCACCAGGGCATCGATGCTACGCTCCAAGAAGCAGGTGGCAAGTGCACCCATGGAAAGGACATCTGCCTTGAGAATATCCAGATCCTCGTGAAATTTCTTTGTCATCTCGTCTCATGCCTCTTCTGATTAACCAAACCTGCCGGTGATGTAATTTTCGGTGAGATGGTTGCGTGGATTCTCGAAAATCTGCCTCGTTGACCCGAACTCGATCAATTCCCCGATATACATAAACCCCGTGTAATCGCTCACCCTGGCGGCTTGTTGCATGTTATGAGTGACGATCACGACGGTATAATCTTTTTTCAGCGTGAGGATCAAGTCTTCGATCTTGTTCGTAGCTATTGGATCAAGCGCGGAACATGGCTCATCCATCAATAAAATCTCAGGTTCGACAGCCAGAGCCCGTGCTATGCAAAGGCGTTGTTGCTGACCTCCTGATAAGGCTATTGCAGATGACTTTAGCCGATCTTTCACCTCGTCCCACAATGCTGCCGCCTTAAGAATCCGTTCCACTCTCTGCTCCATGCTTTCTTCGTTAGATTTAATGCGGTGAATGACCGGCCCGAACGCGACGTTTTCATAGATCGTTTTTGGGAAAGGATTGGGTTTTTGAAACACCATGCCGATATTTTTTCGTACGTTATAAACGTCTCCGAGTCTATCAAGAATGTTTTTATTCTTGAAGGTAATCTTTCCCGTTACCTTGCAATTGTCATAGAGTCCGTTCATCAAATTTAAGCTTCGGAGTAAAGTGCTTTTACCACACCCACTTGGACCGATTATCGCGGTTACCGCATTTTTTTTAATTTTCATATTGATGTCCTTAAGCACGTGATGCGCGCCAAACGACACGTTAAGACCCTCGATAACTAAGATGACATCCTCATCGGGAATCGAGACCTCGACCTTTTGAGAATATTGATCATCTGACTCCGGTGTGAAATTTTCTTGTTCCATCATCCATTCACAATTTAAATTTGTTCTTGTAATAGTATCGCACGATAATCGCAATGCTATACATGATGAGCACGAGCACGAGCAAGACGAATGCCACGCCGTATGCTTGCATTATTGCATTTGGGTACGCTTGTGTTAGCAAATAGATTTGCCAAGACATTGCTTGGACCGTGTCAAGCTCGGATTGAGGTAAGAATCGTGAAAATGCACACGCGGTGAATAATAGCGGTGCCGTTTCGCCAGCCGCCCTGCCAATACTTAATATAATTCCAGTCAACGTTCCCGGCGCCGACGCGGGAAGCACGACCTGGCTGATGGTTTGCCATTTTGTTGATCCAAGCGCGAGACTTGCTTCCCGTAAGGATAGTGGAATGGCTTTTAGGGATTCCTCGGTCGTGCGAATGATCGTGGGTAAGATCATAAAACCGAGCGTGATCTGCCCGGCAAGCAGAGAAATTCCAAACTTGAACGTGATCACGAGCAACGTGAAACCGAACAAGCCAAAAATTATCGATGGCAAGCCATTCAAGTTATCGATTCCGATTCGTATAATTTTTTTTAACCAGGTCTCCCGGGAATATTCGTTGAGATAAATCGCCGCGCAAATGCCAATAGGCGCGGCGACCAGGAGCGCCCCGCCTACGAGTTCCAGCGTGCCAACGAGTGATGCAAAAACGCCACCTTTCGAGCCTCCATACGTCGGCATGGAGAAAATAAACTGGAAGGTGACGACGCGTGCACCCTTGCTTATAACGTCGTACAACACGTATCCAAGGAAAAACATGACGAGCGCAAACGCTCCTATCGCGAGTCCAAAGGCAATGTATTGGACGGCTTGGCGAGGGAGAAAGTGAAACAAAACAACGGCGCCGATCACAATGGAAAGAACGATAAAAGCGATGAAAATGGTTGAATTGGCCGCGATGAAATCCAAGAGGAGAATTGCTATAACCATCCACAGAATCCATTTTGTAACGCGCCGTGGCCGTACAGGCATGCGGATAGCGCGCTTTTTTGTCTCTCCTTGCATTCGGTTTTTCAAGCGGGAAATGAAGTAACTCGATATCAAGTTGATGGCCATTACCATCACCATGAGTAACACGGCCAAGGAATACAACGCAAACTGATGCGTCGTTCCATTCGATGATTCTCCCATTTCCAACCCTAGAGTGCCCGTTATCGTTGAAATCGGTCGAAACAAGTCAAATACGGTAAGAGGTATAATGTTGGAGTTTCCCGCAACCATTAACACGGCCATCGTTTCTCCCATGGCGCGACCCACGCCAAGCATGATCCCTGCACCGATGCCAGAAATTGCGGACGGTATGATAACCTTAGAAATCGTTTCCCACCGCGTCGCACCGAGTCCGACCGATGCTTCCCATAAATCGCGGCCGGCCGACGTCATCGCGTCCTCCATCACGGTGACGATGGTCGGCAAAGCAATGAGCCCGACGATCAAGGAAGCTGCAAAAAATGAGGGACCAGCCGTGTCAAAGGTATTCCGTATCCATGGAACGATAATCTGAAGCCCAAAAAAGCCAAAAATGACCGACGGAACGCCAGAGAGCAATTCAACAGCGGATTTCATGAACACGCGGATCTTCGGGGGCGCGATGAAGGCAATGAAGATGGCACATCCAAGACCAAGCGGCAACGCTATCACCATAGCACCAATCGTCACGAATATTGTCCCGAGAATGATCGGTGCAGCCCCAAAACTTGGATTGGTGGCATCAGGTAACCATTTTAATCCGAACAAGAAATCCGCCACGCTTGTATGCAGGTACAAGGGATACGCTTGACGAATCAAGAACACTATAACGAGAAAGACAACAATTATAGCAACGAACGATGCTAAAAAAAGAAATCCTTGTATCGTCAGTTCCTTTTTATTGGAATTTTTAAGCCGTGTTCTCAAGGAAATGAAGTTTGGTGATAATAACGTCAAGATTTTCGTCGCCTATGAAATAAAAAATCAAGGAATTTCTTTCTTTCTTGTTCAAGAGAAATTTATCTCGACAAATTTTTAAAGAAAATCGACTGTCTCTATATAGGCCTACATGCAACTATAGTCCTAGTAAAGTGACGTTCAATCGTAACCATGGGTTTTCAAGAAAATCCGATAAATCTTTTGAGCAAAAAAGCGGAAAAAATGTAAATTAAAGATTTAAATAGCGGTGATTGGCACGAAACCTTGGCGAATGACGGATTGCTGGCCAACAGGCCCTCGCATGAAATTCAAGAATTCTTGTTCCGGCGCCGTCATGTCCCCTTTCACGAACATGAACAATGCGCGTGCTAGAGGATATGTACCACCTTGAACTGTGGCGAAGGTACAAGCGATGTAACTCGTCGATCCTGACTTTTCGATGTTCATTGCCTTGACGGTTGGATTACCAGTCACGAATCCAAGGCCAATGTAACCAATTGCATATTGATCATTCGCAACCGAGGAATTCATGAGGGGACTGCCATTCGCCGTGAGGATGCCGCCAACATAGGTGATCGAGGCAGGCATGATGAACGTCTCGAATGACGATCGAGTGCCAGAACCGGACTCTCGTTCATAGACATCGATGGCATGGTTGGGTCCACCGACTTGATTCCAGTTCGTGTAAGTACCATTGTAAATGCCCCGAACTTGGAACGTTGTGAGTTGGGTCACGTTATTCCAAGCACTCTTGGTGCTGATGATGATCGCGATGCCATCTAACGCGACCGTAGTAACGTTCAATCCTTGAGCCAAGTCACCCGCTCCGATTGTCTTGGATGACATACCAATATCACACGTGCCATTTTCACATGCAGCGATGCCAATACCAGAACCACCAGCGGACACGACTATATTGTAGTTTGCATGCTCGTTCATGAATACTTGCGCAGCATCGGTCGCGATCGGGAACACAGTCGTTGATCCGGCTAATTTCAAAGTATAATTCGTCGTGTTTGGATTGGTATTTTGTGTATTGATTCCCCAGGCACCATACCCTATGAGCAAGCCACCAAAAAGTGCGCCTGCTGCAACTACGACGGCAACAATCGCAATTTTCGAATTTCCTTCCATGATTCGTTTCACTACTAATAGTTTTGCTTTTACTATAGAATTCACAGAATTTTGGTATGAATCTACCAACAATTCTTGAGTCGATTTATGTCATTTCGTTTATATTGATTATCGACATAGATTCTTGTGCGACCCATACACTATGGGTATCGCCTTCGTTCTATATTGAGTATATAATAGATTTAAACGCCCCTCACTCGTTGCGGGACTTAATTAGAGCCTTCTTACCAAGAGTCTCAAATGGTTCGTACCCCGCCACGAGGTCTCATTTCGAGCATGGAGAAGATGTTCAAAGCATCTCGCAAGATTAAGATAGATGATGCCAATTCGGTCTTGAAATTGCCACGCCCTGACTTGCTTGAGTGGGTTTTCGATCTATCATCGCGGATGGGCGTCATGGTAGACTGTGAATACCTCGTGGTTGGAGAAGACGTGAATCTGGCCAATCTTGAAAAAGAATTCACCGAGTGAATGTTAAAAAACAATGAAATAACGGCAAGATCGAAAAAAATTATTGAAATAGATTGTTTTATCCGAATTATATAACAACATCCAAGGAAAAACGTGATTTACATGTCAGCTATATTCTGGTGGCAAGCTTTATTGCTCGGCGCGATTCAAGGCATTACCGAATGGTTTCCAGTTAGTTCCAGCGGTCATCTCGTGATCGCGCAGCAATTACTTGGTCTGGGCAATCTCGTTATCTACGACATCGTGTTGCATTTGGGAAGCGTGATCTCCATCATCATTGTTTTATGGAAAGACATCGTCGCGATCCTCAAGGGATTGGTGCATGGTGATCAAGAAACGTGGGTGTTCGTCATAAAATTGGCCATTGCATCGGTTCCTGTCGGAATTTTTGGAATCTTATTTGATAACGTGGTCGAATCCACTTTCTCGCAAGTATGGGTCGTTGGTATTGGGTGGTTGATCACGGGCACGTTTTTATTCATGTCACGATGGCCAAGAGAAAAAAAACAAGAATTCACCTACAAGCGAGCGATGATTGTCGGACTTTTTGAAGCGATCTCCATTTTTCCAGGCGTGAGTCGTTCTGGCTCGACCACGGTTGGAGGTCTCGTTCAAGGAATAAAACATGTAGAAGCCGGTAGATTTGCCTTTTTACTTTCAATACCAGCAATACTCGGTGCCTTTATATTCAAGATTGGAGCAATCACGTTAGTGACGGTTGAAGACCTGCTACCTATCACGATTTCCCTGATAGTGACGATCTTGCTCAGCGTCATCACGCTCCGGTTAACTATGCGAATTCTCTTGGCAAAGAAATATGATTTATTTGCATTTTATTGCTGGATTGCTGGAATTGTCGTGTTGATCCTATATTTCGCTATCGGATTCTAGGATTAAGCTCAAATTCCTTTTTTTTGTTACCGCTAATCATTGCATTGAAGTGGCAGGTCTAGATTTTAACCAAATTCCAGCGGAAGCAAGGGAAGCAACTCGCCAATTGATCCAAGGATCAAGTCGGGCTGTACTTGAACGAGTGCCGCCTGCGAGTTTCCTGAAGAATTAATGGCTATCGTCCATATGCCAGCGGCTCGACCCGCCACGACATCAGCGGTTGAATCACCGATCATAACGCAACCAGAAGCCTCGATGCCAAGCTTGTCCAGGGCTTTTATCACCATCTCGGAGCCAGGTTTAGCCCTGGTCACGCCATCGAGGCCGACGAACCGTGTATCCAACGCGTCCCACCCGTAAGCAACGAGCATGCCCTCGATAACACGATCCAGGTTGGAACTGACAAAGCATATTGCCCCTTCAATGTCGTGAATGCGGGCTAGGACTTCGGGAACGTTTGGAAAGAGCGGGATGGCGGAAAGCTCCTCGATAAAGAAATCGTTTTTTTCCTGGGTTATTTCTTCAACACTGTTTACTTCATCAATCCCGAATAATTCCGGGACGACGTCGCTGTCTGGCGCGGCAAAATCGAAGGCAATCTCGCCCAGCTCCTTCACGATCCCATGCGCTTCAAGCGTGCGTTGCCAAGCCCGCGTGTGCGCTTCTTTTGAATCGAGCAATGTTCCATCGATGTCCAGGAGATAACCCGTGATTTTCATGATGAATAAAAAATGTACGAGAAGTTTTTTGATTATGGAATATGGAACGATTCATTTTTGTCCGCGAATTAAACAACCAAGCTGGAATCGACCTTGTTAAGCCCTAGTAGGTCTATAAACGCTCTTTGTTTTGAAGGAATTGGACGCGATAGGGCGATTGATTGGATCTAGATTCCGAATTTCTCCCTGGATTTTTGCAGTGAGTAACTCCAGTGCTGATTTCGTGACGCGCTCCTGGCATTCTAAAAAATACGGTTTTCCAACGATGACTTTCCACTGCGCTTTTGAGGTTCCGTGGCGCTGGAGGAGTTGCTTTCTTTTTGCAATCGCGTGGGGATAACGATTCAACGATTCATACACACCCTCCAAGAAGATCGGCACGAGAGGAATGATGGGAGTTTTCTTGAAACTAGGAGATTCCAAGGAACCAAAGTTAACTCGGAGATACAAGCGGGCCACGCCGGTAAAGCCTTGCATCAAGGCACCCGTCCGGGACAGTTCACCTTCGGGCCAGATGGCCACGGACCCCCCGTGTCCGATGGTTTTCGCCATCCTTTCAACGACTTGCGTTCCCGTTCCAATATTGGAGATTCCTTCCACCCAGATGATATAGGGTGCATACACCTTTTCGAAATTAAAATGGGCAAAGAGTAACGAGAGATGATCGTGATGCCAGAAGAGCTCGTTCAATGCCTGGATGATTACAGTGTCTTCATCTGAGACATGATTGATCGTGATGATGCAAGGGCGTGGAAGCTTTGAATTTGGACTTACCACTTCAATCCGGTATTGTCTCTTGCATTTCACGAGATAATATAGCCCGAATCCAACTCGATTGAAGAAACGACGCAATCCGAGACTTTTCAAGGAACGGAACAAGCCAACAAGAAATTTATACTGGCGAAATTCCCGGCTATTCATCAACTCACTATTTAAGTGTATTACGGCAATTGCTTTTCGGCAACACATATTTGTTCATTATCCGGAGGGGAGCACGTTCGCAAGGAGCAATTCCACTATGCAGTCGAACACCGCGGTCACGTTTGCCCCTGTCTTCGAGGATGTGGGAAAAAATTGCACGAGGCCATACTTTTCTATCGCCGTTGCCGCCTCGCTTGCTGCCACTTCGAGCATTTCAGGCGTGCATAAGTCTTCCTTCGTTCCGCACAAGATGATAGGCAACGAGTCTCCTGCATTGATCCGGAATAAATTTATCCACTCATCAATCTGTAGAATGGTTTCCAAGTTTGACATGTCAAAAAAGACTATTCCTGCCTTTGCACCAATCACGTATTGCGGCTGCACGACGCGGAATCGCTCTTGCCCGCCAAGGTCCCAGATGGCAAGCTTGGTTATTGCTTCGGGCCGGACGACCTCCTTGTTATAAAATCCGACACCGATGGTGATGGTCGTGTCGGCCTGGAAGATATTCTTGAGATATCGGATTAACAAGGTCGTCTTGCCCACGCGGCCTGCTCCGCCGATGACAATCTTGAACATGAAGATATTCGTTGACATAATCTGCCTGGTCATAATTACACGGTTTGACCTAATAATCTTGAAACGCCGCGCGGCAAGTATGATTGGACCTCCTGGCATTCCACGAATTACGGTCCCCTTTTTTCTATTTCATAAAGAACCTATCATTACTTGAATGCACGGCTGTCGAATGGGGTGAGTAAGACTACCATCATGCCTTTCCTTCGTTGAAGGCACGGTAGAACATCACGTCTTCGATCGCTAGCATGATCAACAATCAAGCTATACATCTAAGGCACGTTTTAGGACAAATCTCCTTATCCTAGAATCTGAATGACAAAGCCATTGGCTTTTGTAACATCGTCGATAATTGATGACTAGAATGGGCAACTAGATTATAATCAGGGTGTTGAGCTCGCTTTTTAAAATGAATGGCAATATCCAATTAGCTAGCAAGCACAAAAGAATTGATGATCATGGAGCATGTTTTTGTAGAATTCCTAGCAGCACTTAGGATCTTCACGAAGGAAAGACGCATGGATATAGAAGTTCCCGAAGGAGCAACAATTACTACGGTGTTAAACGAGCTCCATCAAAAATTTGGCGATGGTAAAGCAGAGCGGATTTTTGATACTTCAAATGGCGTGAGCCCGGCCCTCATCATCCTTGTGAACGGCACCAACATCAAGAACTTGGATGGCATCGATACTCTTGTTCAAGATGGGGATGTCATCGCATGCGTTCCCATCATGGCCGGTGGCTAAATTCAACCATGTTACGCAGGGGTTAAAGGTCGATGGAGGAGATTAACCTCGGAAATGCATCACAACTAGAGAACAAGACTAATGCAATAAAAGCTATCGTCTTGTTATCTGGCGGTCTTGATAGTGCTATCGCAGCACGTCTCATGCAGGATCAAGGAATTGAACTCGTCGCCTTAAATTTTCATTCCCCGTTTTGTACATGCGCATCTAATATGAAATACAACGGATGCAGCGCCGTTTATTTTGCTAAGAAAATGAAAATTCCTATTAAAATGCTGGTAAAAGGAGATGATTACCTGGCTATCGTGCAACATCCAAGCTTCGGCTACGGGAAACATATGAACCCGTGCATCGATTGCCGGATTTATCTGTTCAAGAAAGCGATGGAATTGATGCCGGAATTGGACGCGAAGTTTATCGTGACCGGGGAAGTGCTTGGCCAGCGACCGAAATCCCAGATGTTGAATGCCTTGAAAATTATTGACCGTGAATCCGGCGCGGACGGATATGTATTGCGCCCGCTTTCTGCCAAGTTGCTGCCTCCGACAGTGCCAGAGCAGCAAGGTTGGGTTGATCGGTCCAAATTACTTTCCATCGAAGGACGACGACGAAATTTACAAGTACAAATGGGTAAAGATTACAGTTTAATAAAACAATATTGTGCCAGTGGCGGTTGTTTGCTCACGGATGCTAATTTCGCAGATAAACTTGATGACTATTTTGCGCATGCAAGCGAACCGAGAATGAACGACATGCACTGCTTGAAAGTCGGCAGGCATTTCCGCTATTCCGGCGTGAAAATCATTGTTGGCCGTAATGAGAGCGAAAACAACATGTTAGAAACTTTGGTTAAACCTCGGGACCTTCTTGTCACGGTGAAAGATGTTGTTGGACCAACAACACTCGTGCAGCTTTCAGCAATACCCGACAGCGAATCAGATGTTCTCAAATCGATAGATTCCATCATTTGTTGGGCAGCAAAGGCCACCATGTACCATTCCGATTCCGCCAGCAAGGAAGGAATGGTGATTATCAAGGATCAAGATGGTGTTACAAGCGAATTACACGTCGATTTCGATCCAGGACTCGATCTCGTTGGTTTCCGAGTTGGTTAATTCAAATTTCCCTTTCTTTAGCCAAGCTTTCAAGCATGCTACCGGATCGAAATCCTTCGAGATCCAGCGTGATGTAAACGTACCCGATCTCCTTGAACCGCGCAACGATCTTGTCCATTATTTCCGTATCCATCAATTTGGCAAGATCATCCTTGGGAACCTCGATCCTCGCGAGATTACCATGATCCCGCACGCGCAGCTCCTGGATGCCGGTCTCGGTCTTGAGAAACTTTTCCGCGGCATCGATTCGCTCCAGACGCTCGCTCGTAATCCGTTCCCCGAACGGAATTCGCGAAGCAAGGCATGGCGATGCAGGCTTGTCATAAAATTCAAGACCTAATTCCTTGGCAATTTCCCTGATTTCGGCCTTGGTGATGCCGGCTTCCACGAACGGGCTGAACACGCTGTCCCGCTCCTTGATCGCCGCGAAACCAGGTCGATGGCCGAGCAAATCGCTGGCATTTGTTCCCTCGAACACTGCCTTGAAGCCACGTTCACGGGCAATGTCGAGAAGGACGTCGAGCAATTCACCCTTGCAATAATAGCAGCGATTCTCGGTGTTACTTAGGAAGGTTTCATTCTCGGTTTCATGCGTTTCAATGACAACGTGCTCGATACCGATGGTCTCGGCGATGCACTTAGCTTCTTCAAGCTCCTCAATGGGGTATGTAGATGATTTCCCGGACACGGCCATTGCCTTATCGCCGAGCACGTCATGGCTTACGGCCGCGAGCGTGGAACTATCCACGCCCCCGGAAAAAGCGATCACGACGCCATCCTTGCCATTTTCTTGGATAAATTCTCGTAATTTCATATATTTTTCCAGGAGTTCGTTATCCATGATCCTCACGTAAGCATGCTACTCTCGGTTTTCCTGAAAAACTAAAGGAATCCGGTAATGGTGAGGTTCCGGATGGATTTGCTCGATAAATGTCGTGTCAAATATATCCGGCACATCCAATTCACGATTTATGTATCCAAGTTCCTCGAGCACCGTCACGAGCCTCATCGACGCTTCGATGTATTCTTGCGGCAAAGAAATGCAATACCGGGGCGATATCTTCAAGACGCTCAGCACATGTTCCGCATCGACGACTTTTATAGCTTTTGCAATCAATTCGCTTGCCTTCAATGGATTTTTGCGGATGAGCTCCGACGCCGCCCTGTGCTGCTTTAATAATGCAAGTACCAAGGATGGATTGTCCTCGATCACGCGATCGGTGAAGAAAATCCCGTAACTTGGACTATACTGCCAGAATTGATCCGCGGGCACAAGCACCCTCGAGCCCATGATGGTCGTCGCGAACGCGGCAAGCGCAGGTGTTCCGCAACCGGCGTCGATCGCGCCCCTCGCAAGATCCATCGCGATGAATTCGGCTTGCTCGTAATGCTTGACCTCTATATCTTGATCAAGGCCGCTTTCATGCAATTCATAGGAAAGGAGAATGTCATGAATCGATCCTTTGCTCGGGACGCCAATGATCTTCCCCTTGAATTGAGCTATCACGTCGGCGATCGAACATCCATCCTCGCCGAATGCGCAATATCCTTCATTTCCGATGAGCACCGTTCCTTCCACGTGCCCGCCGGCAACGCATTTTATGCCAAGCCCCCGGTCGATGCCAACAGCAGCGGGGGGTATCCCCAGGTATCCGGCATCGAGCTCACCATTCATGAATGCTTTGATCATGGCAGGCCCCGTCCCGAACAGCGACCACTTCGCGTCCAACCGTTCCTCATCGACCACTATTTTTTGTTCCATGATAATGAAACACGTGTGATAGAGGGTGGACAAGTGCCCGATCCTGAGTTCGCTTGTTTCCATGAGGTGACGTCAACCCCCTGCAATGGCGGGAAGCAATTGGATATCGGCATCAGGCTCGAGAACCGTGCCGAGACCATTCAACGAACGCATGTCGATCCCGTTAACCAGGATAATGACGAACCGGTTCAATCCATCGGTTGTGTTGTACACGCGCTCCTCGAAATCTTGACCATATCGTGATACGAGCATTTCAAGAAGTTGTTCGATCGTAGTGCCAAATTCCATGTCAACATTGGCGCTCTTTTCCCCCACGATCCGAGCAATGAACGAGAGAAAGGTAATCTTTACACTAGGCATCGATCTCGAACACCATCCATTCTTCTTAAAGCACGGGCACCAGGACCTGTGACATCATCGAAACGGCCCGAAATTAATAATCAATCGCTTCAAGGCCATAATGAATAAATTCAGATAAGGAATAATTTTTTACCCCGTGGCAACGTTGTTGTCGTATAAAGCATGGCAGCATCGCGGTGCAAAAAACCTTCGCCTCCATGCACGGGAACGTTATGATCAAGCTTCAATAAGTGACGATAATGTCCAGGATCTATCTCGATTATGCAGCGACGACGCCCGTCGTTCCAATCGTGTTCGATGCGATGACCCCGTTTTTCATGCAAGATTTTGGAAATGCATCTTCGCTGCACGAGTTTGGCATCGAAGCACGCAAGGCAATCGAACACGCAAGGGAAACTATAGCGACATTCTTGCATGTGAACTCCGGCTCCATTTTTTTCACGGGCAGCGGGACTGAATCTGACAACATGGCAATCCTCGGTGCTGTCGAAAAAAAAAGTGGATCGCCGGTCCATGTCATCACATCCAGCATCGAGCATCCCGCGGTCCTGAACACGTGCAAATACCTGGAAAGCAAGGGGGTGGATGTCACGTACATTCCCGTGAACCAAGAGGGAATGATTGATGCAAACGATGTCGAAGCAGCCATCCGGGATGACACGGCCATCATCTCGATTCACCAAGCAAACAACGAGATTGGGACCATTCAACCGGTCGAGGCAATCGGCAGGATTGGACGCGAACACGGCATATCATTCCACGTGGATGCAGTCCAATCATTCGGTAAAATTCCCGTGCATATCAAGGACATGGAAGTCTCTTTTCTTTCAGCATCGGCGCACAAGATCTATGGCCCGAAAGGGGTGGGACTTTTTTTTGCAGCCGATCAAGAATCAATCGTGCCGATCTTGCACGGAGGACCGCAAGAAAACGGCTTCCGGCCATCAACAGAAAATGTTCCGGCGATCGTTGGCTTCGGAAAGGCAGTCGAGATATGCGGAGAAATCATGAACGAAGAATCGGAGAGGGAACGCAATGTGCTGGAGTATCTCATCGACCACGTGCTGGATGAAATCAACGGTTCCCGGTTGAATGGCTCGCGCCAGGATCGTCTGCCAAACATCGCGAATTTTTGTTTTGATGGCCTTAGTGGCTACGACCTCGTGCTCGCGCTTGATCGAGAAGGGATTGCTTGTTCAACAGGCTCGGCTTGCCATTCACATTCGGCCGATCCATCCCACGTCTTGCTAGCTTTGGGTTTGAGCAAGGCAGAAGCATTGAGTGCCATACGCGTGGCAATCGGGCGTCCGACAACATTGGAGGACATTGACACGTTCCTGGAAAAACTACATCAAGTTATAGGGGAGCTTCAACGAGAATCATCATCGGAGAACGATACATCATGTTAGGATTAAACGATGACGAAATAAATCGTTATTCCCGCCACATCTTGCTAGAGGAAGTTGGCGGCAAAGGGCAAGTCAAGCTTAAAAACGCGACGGTTGGAATCGCAGGCTGTGGTGGGCTCGGAAATCCCGCGATACAAGTACTTGCGGCGGCAGGCATTGGCACGTTGAAGATTGCGGATGGCGACCGCATCGACATCACTAACTTGCCTCGCCAATTCCTGTTCGGAACGGACGACGTGGGGCGATGGAAGACGGAGGTTATCGAGGAAAAAGTGCACCAAGCGAATGAAAACGTTGCCGTTACCGTGTTCAATGGATTCCTCGACAAGGCGACGATTGCACCGTTTCTCGAAGGATGCAATTATGTCATCGAAGCCAGCGACAACCTGGCGACAAAGTTTCTCATCAATGACGCGTGCGTCCATTTCTCGATACCATTGACGATCGCTGGCGTTGTAAGAACGTACGGGCAAATCTTATCCGTGATTCCAGGACAAACGGCATGTTATCGATGCATTTTCGGAGAGCCCACGGCGGATGATGGCGCGAATTCATGTTCTGCAGTTGGTGTCTTGAATTCCGTTCCTGCCTTGGCTGGCGTGCTCCAGGCAAACGAGGCGATCAAAGCTATCCTGGAATTACCGACGCGTCTTGCAGGAAACATGTTCTTGTTTAACTTGATAGAGGATTCATATGAATTCATCACGGTTAAGAAAAATGACAAGTGCAAGGCTTGTTCGAAACCTGAAGATGCATTCTATCTTGAAGAGACCTACGGAACGCCCGATAATTCGTGCTCGGAATAACCTTACCATTACCTTTTTTCGATCCAGAGTGTTTTTATATCCCCGTCCATCTGCTCGTGAATCACGGTTCCCAATTTCTGGAGTTTTACCGACCGGGGAACATTCGTGAACGACGGTTCGTAATCTAATAATATTTCCAGGATTTGACCTACCTCCATCTCCTCGAGCGCGATCTTGGTGTAAACGAAATTCATGGGACAAACCTTTCCCTTCAAATCGAGGGTTTTGTCGGGGCGAGGTGTAACATCATCTTGCATGATTTGATCTCCAATTGTCGAAATGATCATCTTCGTAGGTCGAAATATTCTCTGCAGAATGATCGTTTAATTCCTGTACGAATGTATCGGGGCAGGGATCCGTCCTCCTCGCCGTATAAACTCGTCACACGTTGTTTTTTTCACGGGCATCACGACCGACTCACCAAGGAGGCCTCCGAATGACACGTGTTCGCCCTCATCCTTGCCGATTACCGGTATAAGGCGAACTCCCGCGGTTTTGCTATTCACGATACCGATCATGCCTTCGTCTGCGATGATGCCGGCTATCGTGGCTGCAGCTGTACTACCAGGGATCAAGATCATGTCAAGGCCAACCGAACAAACGGCCGTCATGGCTTCAAGTTTGTCAATCGTGAGAACTCCTGCTTCCGCGGCGCGCGTCATCCCGGCGTCCTCGCTAACTGGGATGAAAGCTCCAGAAAGGCCGCCAACATATGATGATGCCATGAGTCCTCCTTTTTTCACGGCATCCGTGAGCAGTGCCAGTGCCGCCGTGGTTCCAGGTCCGCCAGTCGTTTCCAACCCCATTTCTTCCAAGATTCCGGCAACGCTATCGTAAGGACGTGGCGTCGGGGCAAGCGACAAGTCCACGATGCCAAAAGGAACGGATAATCGTCGTGAAGCTTCACGAGCGACTAATTGACCGACACGGGTAATCTTGAATGCTGTTTTTTTGACAGCTTCGGCGAGAGTTTCAAAATCAACTCCTTTTTGGTGGCTAACGACATTTCTCATCACGCCGGGACCGCTGACACCGACATTGATGCAGCATTCCGGTTCACCAACGCCGTGGAATGCACCGGCCATGAACGGATTGTCATCGACTGCGTTCGTGAACACGACCAGCTTGGCGCAGCCTACAGAATTCTGATCCGCAGTTGCCACCGCGATGTTGTGGACAACTTCCCCCATGATCCGCACCGCGTCCATGTTCATTCCGTCCCGGGTCGTTCCTACGTTCACGGACGCGCATACTCGGTCGGTAGCTGCCATCACTGCGGGAAGACTGCGGATGGTACACAAGCTTTCCTTCGTGAAACCTTTGTGAACGAGGGACGAAAATCCCCCGAGAAAATCCACGTCCAGCTCCTTGGCAATCGTGTCGAGTGTTCGTGCAATGGCGACGCAAGCATCTATTGCCTCGGAGGGGACGATATCCTCGCTCTCCATCATCCCGCATGTCCCATTCTGTTGAATTGCCTGGACCTCGGGCAACGCTCCCAATAATAGAGAAACAGGAGTCACGGCAATGCGCCGATTAACGATGGGGATACCAAAATCATCTTCTATGGACTTGGCCACCATCGTTAAATTCTGCGCGAAGCAGGTGATTTTTTTCCGAATCTTTTCTTGAATCCCGTCCAAGGACGCATCCACACAATCTAACAGGTTGATGCCCATCGTGATGGTCCGAACATCCAAACCTTGTTCCTCGATCATTCTTTTGGTTTCGAGAATTTCGAGGGCGCTATATGATTCCATTGTTCCCACTTGAATCCCTTCCGAACAAGCCTCTGTTCAAGCACATTATATGCGGTGCATAGCTCGAAAAACGTCCTCGTGCTGAATGGACACGAAGAGTTTCTTATCTTGAACTGCTTCCTTTAATGCTGCTTCAACTTCCTTGATGGTCCCGCTGCTTTCTGTAAATTCCACGATCATTATAATTGTAAAAAATTCATGAGCATATGATTGGGAAATATCCCGGATATTGATGTCTCTAGCAGCAAGACATGCCGCCACTGCAGCTACGATGCCTGGCTGGTCCATTCCTACCACGATGACCACGGCCGTGATTCCACGTGTTGCATCCATTTGCCTCACCTTTATTAATCGATGAACTCGAGAAATACTTGAATTCATCTAACCACAAATTGATGATTGGTAACGAGTAATAGATTACCAATACTTATATGATAATTATCGTCGCGTTTGAATGTGATAGCTCATCTAGTATCTTGAATAGTTTAGGTTAGCTGTAACGAATGGGGTTTTACCGACAAAATATTACGACGATGACAACCCAAAAAAAACTTCTTGATCTGCGCCAATTGTGCGGTCGTCGCAAGGATCTCGTTGTTT
>Ga0209039_10000071_pt1 | contig 83836 bp, 68 predicted proteins | sample BogFormECP12_OM1_FD_188238 | JGI IMG/M metagenome (GOLD analysis project Ga0209039, IMG submission 188238) | Bog forest soil microbial communities from Calvert Island, British Columbia, Canada - ECP12_OM1 (SPAdes) (version 2) | ecosystem: Environmental > Aquatic > Freshwater > Wetlands > Bog ... | reverse complement strand
GCCCGCATCGCAGGCCGTCCCCTCATTCCTGCGCCTAGAAACCTCCTTGAATACCACCAAAGTGGAAGGCCCATAACACTCGCTCTCGCCAAACGAGGTCTTAGTGGTATTTTCAGTCTTCTTGAATCCAGCCGATGATTTAGATGTGTACTGGTTCCTCCAGAGTTGCGGAAGGGAACTGCACACGGAGACAAAACAATGCTTGAACTCTTGGTTGCCTTGGTTCTCATCGGTATTGTGGTGGCCTCCACGCTCTACGCCGCCAGATCCGGCGCCGGTGCCACCGGAAGTAAACATTCCAGGCTGCTGGGCCACGAATACGGTCAACACGAATCTGCCTGGCTGGACCGAACCCCAGCCGTCATCGGCACAGAGCAAGCAAGCCAGCTCGCGAGGGTCCCTGCGCCCGCGGAAGGAATTGCTCTCTTCCGTCCCAGACATTAGACTGGTGGCTTGAGGGCCAGTCATGTTAGTTGTCATGAAAGCGCAGGCCACGCCGGAGGAAATCCAGGCCGTCTGTGAGCACATTGAGCAGTTGGGTTTCCGTGCACACCCACTTCCCGGAGCCCAAAGAACCGCCATCGGCATCACCGGCAACCAGGGTGAGGTCGATCGCGGCAACCTCGAGGAACTCTCCGGAGTCGCCGAGGTCATCCGGGTCTCCAAGCCCTACAAGCTGGCCAGCCGCGACGTCAAAGAAGAAGACACCATCATCCGCTTCCCCGGAACGGATGCCGCCATCGGCGGGCGCGACCTGGCCATCGTTGCCGGACCCTGCTCCATCGAGAGCCGTGAACAGGCCTTCGCCATTGCCGAACAGGTGGCGGCGGCCGGCGCGCAGTTCTTCCGCGGCGGCGCCTACAAGCCCCGCACATCTCCCTACGCCTTTCAAGGCCTCGGTGTTGAGGCGCTCCGCATCATGGCCGAGATCCGCACCCGCTACGGCCTGCGCATCGTCACCGAAGCCATCGACAACGAATCCCTCGATCGGGTCGCCGAATACGCCGACGTCATCCAGATCGGCGCCCGCAACATGCAGAACTTTTCCCTGCTCAAGCACGCCGGCCGCCTGCGCAAGCCCGTCCTGCTCAAGCGCGGCCTCTCGGCCACCCTCGACGAATTCCTCATGGCCGCCGAGTACATCATGAGCGAGGGCAACTACGAGGTCATCCTCTGCGAGCGCGGCGTCCGCACCTTTACCGACCACACCCGCAACACCCTTGACCTCAGCATCGTTCCCGCTGTGCAGCGGCTCAGCCACCTGCCCATCCTGGTCGACCCCAGCCACGGCACCGGCAAACGCGACAGCGTCCTGCCCATGGCCCGGGCCGCGGTCGCCGCCGGCGCAGACGGCGTCCTGGTCGAAGTCCACCACCAGCCCGATAAAGCGCTCTCCGACGGTCCCCAGTCCATCTATCCCGATCAGTTTGTCCGCTTGATGGACGAGATCGAACAGATCGCGCCGGTCATTGGGCGTTCTCTGCCCCGCGGCATCCACATCGAAACCGCCGCAGACTGAGCCCATGGGTCAAAGCCACAACACGTCAGGTGGCCCACATTCGGCGCGCTCTTTCGCGCCTAAGGTGGGATTCACCGTCACCTTCCTGACGCTGACCCTCACGGCCTGCCGGCCTCACGACTTCCCCCAGTACCCGCCCAACTACCGCGAATACGCCTACGTCACCAACGGCGGCAGCGGCACCGTCACCGTGCTCGACGTGGTAGACGTCCGCATTGACCGCGAGTTGCGTGTAGGCCCGAACCCCGTCGCCGTAGCCGCCAGCCCGACCCGCAATGAGGTCTACGTCGTCAATTCCGGAGCCGAAGGGACTCAGGGTTCGGTTTCAGTCATTAACGCCGAGAACAACACCGTCGCCGCCACTATTCCAGTCCACCGCCAGCCGGTCTCCATCGACCTCGACCCCGCGGGCGCGCTGGCTTACGTGGCCAACTCCGGCTCCAACACCATCTCCGTCCTCGACCTGAAGGCCCGCCGCGAGATTGCCGTCATTGGCGCCGGCGAAGAGCCCGTCGCGGCTCGCATCTCCCCGGACGGCAAGACCCTGGTCGTCGCCAACCGCCGCGGCAACTCGGTCACTCTCATCGATCCCGCCGCCCGCCCCCCTGTCCAATCTGTCCGTGCCGTCTTCGAGGGCTGCCCCGGCGCCACGGACGCCGTCATCCTCCCCGACTCATCGAAAGCGTTTATAGCCTGCGCCAGCGGCCACCAGGTCATGGTCATCGCCTTCGCCCACTCGAAAGCCAATCCGGCCCAGCCCGACCGTCTCGAAACCCTGATGGACGTTGGCCGTGGCCCCATGCAACTGGCCCTGAAGCCCGACGGCGGCGAGCTCTTCGCCATCAACTCCCTTTCCGATTCCATCTCCGAGGTCGTCACCAGCACCAATGACGTCGGCGGCGCAACTATGATCGGCGACAATCCCGTCCGCGGACTCGTCTCCAGCGACAACTCCATGCTCTACGTCGGCAATCTTCGCTCCCAGGTGGTCACCGTCTACTCCATCGACGATGGCAAGCGCGCGGGCTCCATCCACGTCGGCGACGGTCCCTCCGCCCTGGCCTTTTCCTCCGCTGGCCACCTGCTCTTTGTCGTCGATACCCGCTCCGCCGACATCTCCGTCGTCCGCACCGCCTCGCGGTCGCTGTTCACCATGCTCCCCACTGGTCGCGCCCCCAACGCCATCGCCGTCAAAGCCTTCAAACTCCCCTGAGCCCTGCACCGTAGCGGCCATTTAGCACCCGGTAAGCCCCTCGCTATAGATGCCGGACCACAAAGAGACCGAAGATTCCTGCAGCCACCAAACATAACCGAACTTTCATCTGATTCCGGCATCGCTTTTTCCTAGCCTGGTTGATAAGTTGGGTGGGGAAAATCGACCTGACAAAAACCAAAGCTATAGTTACCAGCACAATTACTTCTCCTGCCATCTGCAGTGTCAGACGCTATCCTCACCTTGGATTCCGCCAGCTTCCCCTAACTCTTCTTACCTCCCAGCCGCGCCACACTGAACTGCGCCCCGGCAAAGAGAATCAATCCCGACGTATAGGCCCAGAACAAGAGGCCCACCGAGACATGGAACGGGCCGTAGAGATCGATCAGATGCATATGCGGAAGCAGGAGTTCAACAATATACTTGGCCACCAGCCAGATGACTCCTGTGTAGATAGAGGTACTCATCACATGGCGCCAGGGAACCTTGCGGTTGGGCAGCAGCCAGTAGATGGCAAAGAAGAAGAGGATCGAGGCCACGCCGGTGGTTACGGCCAGCAAGAGAAAACAGGTTCCCTGATAAGTAATGTGCAGAACAAAATCAATGATCTTGATATTCGAGTTGTGAACGAAGATAACGGTCAGCATGTCGCGCGCGGCCGCGTTCAACATGATGCTGCCCATGCCCAGTACCACCATCAGAATCGCCAGTCCGAAGGCGATGACCTGATTGTGCAGGTAGTTGCGGCTCTTGGTCACGCCCCAGGCTTGGTTCAGAGCCACCTCCAGGGGGAGAAAGATGCCCGTGCAGGCCACCAGAATCATGATCAGCGAGAAGAGCTGCACCCCCACATGCGAAGCGAGAATAGGCAGATTCCTGGCCATAAAATCCTGGTCAACCGGGAAAAAATAAATCACCATGGCGATAACTACGCTCTTCATCATCGCCGAATTGAAGACCTTATCAGAAAGCGCGTAAAGCAGCGCAATGAAGGGAATGAAGGAGAGAATCGCGTTGGCCGCCACGCTGAAGGCGAAGGTGTGCACCTCGCTGTCCAGCAGATAGCGGATCAGCGCCGTGCCGTCCTTGCGCCAGCGGTACCACTTGGACTGCCTAGCCGGTTCCGGCACATCGGCGGCTCGGGGAACCTCGATCAGCGCGTCGTTCCTTGCATCGGAATTTGAGACGTCATCCACTTGCTACTCCCTTTCTGGAGCCTAAAACTCTTCTTGCCGAGATGCGCGCAAGGCGCAACTGTCGAAGGGCGCTTTCCTCAAGAATAGACGCTGGGGGCCAGGCCCCTCAGCTTCTCGAGCGCCCAACTCGCCGCTGTGCGCAGTCCCTCGTCCGCGGCCTCAGCCCACTGATGGAGCCAGGGCACGAACCTCCCCTGCCCGCTGTTTCCCATGGCGATGGCCACATTCCGCCGCAGCCCATCGAATCCCGCCCTGCGCACCGGCGAGCAGCTGAAGCGTAGCTCGAACTCCGCCTCGTCGAGCGCGGCCAGCCACTCGAGCGCCGGATTCACCAGTTCCGGACGCGCCTCCAGCTCGGGGTCCGTGCTTACCGGCGTTCGCCGCGGTGAATTCCAGGGGCACACGTCCTGGCAGATATCGCAGCCGAAGACCTGGCGGCCCATCCCCTCCATCAATACCTCCGGGATGGCCCCGCGATACTCGATGGTCAGATAGGAGATGCACCGCGCCGCATCCATCTGATAGGGGGCGATCAACGCTCCGGTGGGGCACGCGTCCAGGCACCGCCGGCAGCTTCCGCAGCGGTCGGGGAGCGTCAGCGACGCTTCGACCTGCGGTGAATCGGCCTCAACCTCCAGCGAAGTTAAGAGCACCGCCAAAAACCCATACGACCCCAGCCGGGGATGGATCAGGCAGGTATTCTTTCCCGTCCATCCCAGCCCTGCCGCCGTGGCCAGCGCCCGCTCGACCACCGGCCCGGTATCCACGCAGCCCCGCGCCTCGAAGTCGCCATACTCCTCCCGCAGCCGGGTTTCCAGAGTTTTGAGCCGCTTCAGCAGGACCTTGTGATAATCGCTGGGCCGGCGCACTCCGCTCGCGCCTTCTTTGGCCGCATCCAGGCGGCTGGACCACGCATAGCGCGCAATCCAGCCTGCGCCCACCGCAGCCGGATCGGTCGAACGCGGCTGCGCGCTGTCATAGCCGGCAAAACAGACGATGGCCGAGCGCGCCCACGGAAACGGAATCCCAACCTTCGACCGCAGCAAGCGTCCGTCCTCGCCATCCGGTCCCGATTCTCTCCGCTCCAGGTAGCGCATGGAGCCTGCGCGGCCCGCCCGCACCCACTCCTCGAAGCGCGCCGCGTCCCGCTCTGAGTGGGCGTGGGGCAGCGCGACCAGCCCGGCCTCGGCAAATCCTGCCTCCGTCGCCCAGGCGCGCACCCGCTCCCTGGTCAGGCCGGGGGCCGAACCTCGCAGCTCGCAGGATCTGGAATCCGAAAAGGAATTTGTCACGGAACTTTACGCACTCCTTTCTGCGTATGAATGTTTATGTCCGATTGCGGACGCCGGAATCGAAACTGAACACCCGGCCCCGCGAAAGGAAATACTGGAGTGCTCGTATCCCCTGCGCTTTCAGCATATTCCTTCCCTTGCGGCTTTGGCCGCGCAAGTGCTGAGAAAGAGGTCGTGGGCCAGGCGCGAGAATATGCAACCCAGGCTGCAAACCGGCTGTCCAAACGCACGAGCCGGCTTTCTAAGGAGGTTTTGTTATGACATGCAGGATTCCAATTCCGATAGACACCGCGATCTTCCCAGCCGTTGAACGGACGGAACTGAGGGAGTTGGTTCGCGGCAACGAGCAGGGCTTGCTGGCCTGGCTCTCCCCGCTGACGCGTCGGCAAAGCGTGACGCTCGATATGAGTTCGGTCGAGCGCATCGACGCGGCCGGCATCGCCGCTCTCCTCTCGCTCCACGCGAGCGCCCGCGAGACCGGCCACTCATTTACCGTCGCCAATCTCTCGCCGCGTGTGGCCGAGATCCTGTCGTTGGTGGGACTGGAGCGGACTCTCTTTTCCCATAATATGGTCGAAATTTTACATTCCGGCTCGCGCCTGGAGAGCTCCGCCGCATGAAAATGGCCGCTGTCATTCCAGCGGAACCAGAGTAGATTTATCCCGAAAGCAAGCCCGCCAAGTGGCTTTTTCCTCAAGAAAAAGCCACCCGAAGACTCTCTGCAAGGACATGTTTACTCTGGTTCCGTTCTAGGTATCCCGTCCAAGCGCCGGTTTCCGTCCCAAATTGTGAAGATTCCGTTCCAGAATGGTACGGGAATCGCGAGTAGAGTGAGTCGTATGTGACCTTCAACACAGGCAACTGTATACTTGAGAAGGTATTCGTATAAACGACTAACCAATCCCGCGCAGTGCAGTCCGATGTCCGGATGACCCGCACGCGCTCAGCCTGAAAACCGCAACCATTTCCGTTGTTGCGTTGAGCCGCGTCCCGCCATCCACTCATAGGAACCGCCAACGCGGAATCCTACATACGGAGGCTTTACCCCATGACGCAGGGCGCTGTGGATCAGGCGTCTGCTGGAAAAGCAGACCCAACGTCAACCAAACATGTATATTTCTTCGGCGGCGGCAAGGCCGAGGGCAATGGAAAGATGAAGGATGTGCTGGGCGGCAAGGGCGCCGGCCTAGCCGAGATGACCAATGCGGGATTGCCGGTTCCCCCGGGATTCACCATTCAGACCGAGGCCTGTCGCGAGTACATGCGCGGCGCCCTCTCGCCCGCGGTCGACACCGAGATGTACGCCGCCCTGGAGCGGCTGGAGAAGCTGCAAGGTCAAAAGCTGGGCACAGGCGAGAATCCCCTGCTGGTCAGCGTCCGCTCCGGCGCCAAGTTCTCCATGCCCGGCATGATGGACACCATTCTTAACCTGGGCCTCAACGATCAGGCCGTGGAAGCGCTGGCCAAGCGCAGCAACAATCCCCGTTTTGCCTATGATTCCTATCGCCGCCTGATTCAGATGTTCGGCGACGTGGTGCTGGATGTTCCCAAGAAGAAGTTCGAGCACATCTTCGACGCCGTCAAGAAGCGCGCGAAAGTCAAGTTTGACTACGAGCTTCAGCCCAAGGCATTGCAAGAGATCATCGCCGAGTACAAGAAGCTGGTCAAGAAGGAGACCGGCAAGGACTTCCCGCAGGCTCCGCTCGATCAACTGGTCCTGGCCCGCGACGCCGTCTTCAGGAGCTGGATGAACGAGCGCGCCAAGACCTATCGCCGCATCAATCGCATCGATGACTGGCTGGGCACCGCGGTCAACGTGCAGGCCATGGTCTTCGGCAATCTGGGCGATAACTCCGGCACCGGCGTGGGCTTTACGCGCAACCCGGCCACCGGCGAGCACGCCTTCTTCGGCGAGTACCTGATGAACGCGCAGGGCGAGGACGTGGTCTCCGGCGTCCGCACGCCGCTTTCCATTTCAGAATTGAAGCGCGCCATGCCCAAGGTCTACGAGCAGTTGCGCGACATCACCGGGAAGATGGAAAAGCACTATCGCGACATGCAGGACTTCGAGTTCACCATCCAGGATGGCAAGCTCTACATGCTGCAAACTCGCAACGGCAAGCGCACCGGCCTGGCCGCCGTTCGCGTGGCCATCGACATGGTCAAGGAGGGTCTCATCACCCAGGAAGAGGCCATCCACCGTGTCGAGCCCAACCAGTTGTACGACTTCCTGGTTCCCCGCCTGGTGGAAAAAGGCGAGAAGATCGAAGTGCTGGCCACCGGCCTTCCAGCCTCGCCGGGCGCGGCTGTGGGCCAGATCGTCTTCACCGCCGAGGACGCGGTCAAGTACCACACCAACGGCGCCTACAAGACCATCATCCTGGTGCGCGGCGAAACCACTCCGGAGGACATCGCGGGCATGGAAGTCGCGGCCGGAATCCTGACCTCGCGCGGCGGCATGACCTCGCACGCGGCTGTCGTCACACGCGGCATGGGCAAGTGCTGCGTGGCCGGCGCCGGCGATTGCACCGTCGACGAGAACGCCAAGGAGCTGCGCGTCAAGGGCAAGACCTTCAAGCAGGGCGACTGGATGTCGCTCGACGGCACCACCGGCCGCGTCATCGCCGGCAAGCTCAAGACCCTGGACGCCCAACCTGACGATCCCGATCTGGTCACCTTCATGTCCTGGGTCGATCCCGTCCGCCGCCTGCGCATTCGCGCCAACGCCGACATCCCACGCGACGCAAAGAATGCTCGCATGTTCGGAGCGGAAGGCATCGGCCTCTGCCGCACCGAACACATGTTCTTTGCCGAAGACCGCATCGAGCACATGCGCACCATGATCCTAGCGGACAACGAGAAGGATCGCCGAGCGGCCCTCAAGAAGCTGCTGCCCATGCAGCGCGCCGACTTTGTTGGCCTCTTCAAGGCCATGGAGTCGCTGCCCGTCACCATCCGCACCATCGATCCGCCGTTGCACGAGTTCCTGCCCAAGCGCGAGGATCTGATGGTAGAGATTCAGCACCTGGAAGACACCAAGCCCCGCTCGCCCAAGCTCAAGGAACTGCGCACCCTGCTGGCGCGAGTCGAGGAACTGCACGAGCAGAACCCCATGCTCGGATTGCGCGGCTGCCGCCTCGGCATCGCCTTCCCGGAGATCACCGAGATGCAGGTCCGCGCCATCATCGAGGCTGCGGTCATCGCCAAGAGCAAGGGCGGCGATCCGCATCCCGAGATCATGATCCCGCTCGTCGGTTCCATCGAGGAGATGCGCAACCAGGCCGCCGTCGTGCGCCGCGTGGCAGAGGAAGTCTTCAAGGAGAAGGGCGCAACCGTCGATTACATGGTGGGCACCATGATCGAGTTGCCGCGCGCAGCCCTCACCGCCGACCAGATCGCCGAAGAGGCCGAGTTCTTCAGCTTCGGAACCAACGACCTGACGCAAACCACCTTCGGCATCAGCCGCGACGACATCAACCAGTTCCTCCCGGCCTATATGAAGGCGGGCATCTTCAAGCAGGACCCCTTCGCCACGCTCGACCAAGCGGGCGTCGGCCTGCTGGTGAAGATGGCCACGGAAAAGGGACGCAAGACCCGGCCCAACCTCAAGGTGGGCATCTGCGGCGAGCATGGCGGCGATCCGGAGTCCGTCAAGTTCTGCCACAGGATCGGGCTCAACTACGTCTCCTGCTCGCCCTTCCGCCTGCTGACGGCAAGGCTGGCGGCCGCGCAAGCGGCGCTGGAGGAGAAACAGACCGGGCCGGCGCACACCACCAGCTAGGTCGGCATCACCCGCTCAAACAGCAAGGGCGTCCGCCGCGGCGGACGCCCTTGGCGCGTCTGGGAGCATCAGCATGATGAAGCTAGTGGCCTGTCCAGTCCGGATTGGAGGCGAATTGAAGATTGTTGTAGGGCCAGAAGGAGAAGTGAGCAGTCCAGCAGCACTGTTGCTTGTGATATCTTTCCAACTGGAGGAATTCAAATGTCCCTTCGCAAGCCCTCTATCGCTGCTCTGTCTTTAATTAGCATCATCACTTTAGGCGACGTAATCCGGGAGCCGCAGTTCGCGCTGATTCGAACGGTGGACGTCGTTCAGTTGTTTGCTTCTGGAATGTGCTTCGGCATCGCCTTGGCCTCGCTAATCACCCTCCTTCGGACCAAAGCCCACAAATAGCCGGTGCGGAGAGAAACGATCCAATCGGTTTACAGAAACACGCCTCCTGTCTATCTTTGAAGATCGCTCCGTTCCTTACTTCGCTTCCCCGCCCGGCGCGTAGTAGCCTTCGCGGGTCACTACGACGAGGTCGTCCTTGTTGGCCTTGAGCGCGATCTTGTGGAAGCCGCCTTCGTTGTCCACCACGTCCGGAGTGTAGGTGAGCAGGTACTGGCCGCGCAGCTCCTCCGCGATCTGCCCGTAAATCTCGTCCAGCTTGTCCTTACCCTTGGCTTCGAAGTATCGCCCTCCGGTGCGCGTGGCAATCTTCTCCAGGATCTTCTTGCCGTCTACTCCCGGCTCGCTCGGACCGCCACCGCCGCCGCGCCGTCCACCGCCGCCGGGATAGCCCCCACCGCCGCCGCCGGGATTACCCCCGCCGCCACCACCACCGGGATAGCCGCCACCGCCCGTGCCGCCGTGCCGGCCGCCGCCGGGATTGCTGTTGTATCCGCTGTTCTCCTGTTCGCCCCGGAAGTAGATGGTGTAAACGGCCACGTTGGCCCGGTCCGCCGCATCCACCGCATCGTTGAGCGTCTCCTTGCTGCTCCGGTCCACGCCGTCGGAAAAGACCACCAGCGCCTTGCGCCCGTCCTTGGGCTTCATCAGCTCATCGCCTGAAGCCAGCCAGATCGCGTCGTAAAGCTGCGTTCCGCCGCGGCCGTGCGTCTGCCGGCTGTCGCGGTCGTCCCCGCTGGTCTGCTGACCTTGCGAGTCGTCCTGCGTCCGCGGCGTCGGCCCCATCTCGTCCAGCTCGCGGTGGAGCTTGGCGCGCGAGCTGGTGAAGTCCTCCAGCAGTTCCACCTCGCGGTCGAAGTGGATTAGGAATGCCTGGTCCGTTTGAGCCCCGGCGCCGGCCTTGGGATCGGCGGGCAGCATCAGGTCCACAAATTTGCCCGCGGCCTTGCGCTCGCTTTCCATAGCGCCCGAAACACTGCGGCTGGTGTCCACCAGCAGGCCCAGCCGGAAGGGCAGGTTGCTCTCCCGCGTAAAGCTCTTGATGGTCTGCGGGCGGCCATCCTCGGTTAGCGCAAAGTCGCTCGCTTTGAGGCTGGTCACCAGCGCGCCCTTCTTGTCACGCACGGTTACCGGCAGCACCACCTCCCGCACCTGCACCTTCAAGGTCGCTACGGGCTGGTCACTGGCCGGCTGCTGGGCAGGGCTCGCAATGGGCAGGCAGGGCAGGGCCAGCATCGATACGGCAAGGGAAAAAACAGATCGTTTTCTCATCATGATGGGTCGAAGCACACTTTCATTCCATTAGACGCGGCAGACGGCGGACCGTTGACTGACCACTCTTGCCCGCGCGGTTTCCAGCCAACAAAAGTCCGCGCCGCCAGTTCATGGTACAAATCTACGCCGAAACCCTCGCCTCCGCTTCGTTGGGCCGCTCCTTCCCCAGCATCGCCAGAACCCCCGCAATATAACCCAGGGTGTGAGCCATGCCGGCATGCCACGGAGCCGAACAGGACATCTGCGGGCTGTGATCCGGGATCACCACCCCCTCGAATCCATTCCGATAGAGAATCGTCAGGATGCGGGTCATATCCACGTCGCCCTCGTCGATGAACGTCTCGCGATAGTGCGGAACCTTGCCTCTGACATTGCGCAGATGAATGTAGGCGATCTTACCCTGGCGGCAATATTGCTCGACCGCATCGTAGATGTCGCCTTCCGTCATCTCGGCCAGCGTTCCCACGCAGAGTTCCAATGCATTGCTCCCGCTGGGCACGGCATCGATCACCCTTTGATACATAGAGGGCTGGTAGACCAGCCTGGGCTGCCGGCGCATAGTGGGCATGGGCGGATCGTCCGGATGCAGAGCCAGCCGCACGCCCGCCTGCTCCGCCACCGGAACCACCTCGGCTAGGAACGCCTCCAGTCTCCGCCATAACTCTTCATGAGTTATCGAAGGCAAAAAACCCGCAGCCGCATTCTGGTCGTAAACCATGTTCCACACTGATCCACTGGGAACAGGCACATCGTCCACCGGGCCGTCCATGCCCACAGTGACCGCGCCGCCGCGCCCCCAGGGTCCGGAGACGCGCCCGCATACTCCCGCAATGCTGAAGTTGTAGCCCAGCACGGGAATCCCCGCCTCGCCCATCCGCCGAATCGTGGTCTTCACATCCTGAATTTGTTGCGAACGCCTGGGACCGTCCAGAAGAACATCGTGCCAGATTGCCGGGTCCAGATTCTCGATTGCCGCCAGGCACAATCCCGCATCCTCGATCTCGCGGCGAATGGCCCGCATCTCGTCTACGGTCCACAACTTCCCTGCCTCTCCCGCCACACCCCAGAGTTCATACTTGCTTCCGGTCGGCTGATTGTTTCTCGGATTCGTCGAGCCTTGCCGGAAATAGTCGACCAGATGAATGACGACGTGCGTGCAGCCGGCCTGCCGCGCAAAGTCGTAATACTCTCGCGATAACATGTGGCGATACAGTCCCAAGCCCAGTTTCACTTCTCTCAGACTCCTTTGAATCGCTCTCAAGACTTACGATAATCGTTTTCATCGCCGTTTGCGCGCGGAAAGCATCGCCGCCGGCAGCGGCACTCGAACGTGCCCAGGCCCGTCTCTTCAATTGCGGCCTTATGCGGGTGTTGCAGGGAAGCGATATGCCCCGAGATGCCACTATCTCGCCCTTTTACAAACCAGAGCGATCGCTCACTCACGATCCGACTCGATAACAAGCGCCCCCGATGGTTAATGCGATTGATCCTTCATCTGAACAAGCAACATGCGAAGCGCGGTCCTGGCGAAGATGCCATGAGGCAACATCGGGGGCATGTAGACAAATGAGCCAGGTTGGGCGACGACCTTGTCCTCTCCCAATTGAACTTCTGCTTCTCCCTCGAGAAAATAGAGAATCGCCGGGGTCGGGGCCGAATGCGCGGAGAGTTCCTGGCCCGCCGAGAAGCCAAACAGCGTGACGTTCACGTGATCGTCCTTGTGCAGAACGCGGCTCAAGATTCCCTTTTCCGGTAGCGCGAATTCCTGGTGCAGATTTGCAAGAAACGTATAGTTCATGAGTTTCTCCTTTGTGGGCGTCTTCTTTGACGATGTCGTTGCGGGCTGAGAGCGTAGGGCGCGAACAGATCGAGTTTCAATGGAAAAACCAGTATTGAATCAGCTGAACCATCGAACTGTCTCTACTCGAATTGAAACAATACGATCTCGGGATGGGTTCCTACGCGCATGGGCGGACCCCAGGTTCCGGCGCCGCTGGAGGTATAGACCTGCAAGGCGCCGAAGCGTTGCAATCCATATGCGAAGTTACCGAAGGCACGGCGGATGAACCAGGTAAAAGGGAAGATCTGTCCGCCGTGGGTGTGGCCGGAGAGCTGGAGGCTGACGCCGGCTTGTTCGACCTGAGCCAAGCGGCTGGGCGAGTGATTGAGCAGAATGCTGGCGTGGGCGGGGTCCAGGCGCAGGGCCTCGAAAATGGCGCGTACGCGGAGGATGGAGGTGGAGTCGCCGTAGGGCATGCCCAGGATGTGGAGGCCATCGACGGTCACCCTTTCGTTGGCCAGAACGCGGATGCCGGCGCGGGTGACCACTTCATGGTATTCAGCCGCGCCGCCGTACTCCTCGTGGTTGCCGGTGGCGAAGTAGATGCCGAAGGGCGGGGAGAGATTTTTGAAGGGAGCGGCCAGGCGGTCAGGGTCTGTTTTGGAACCGTCGAAGAGGTCGCCGGGGAGGAAGACGATGTCCGGACGGAGGCGGGTGGCGAGGGCCACGATACGCCGGGCGAATCGGAGACCGTTGACGTGGCCCAGATGAAGATCGCTGAGCAGGAGTGCTGTGCGGCCACGCCAGGACTGGGGCAGGTTGGGGAGATTGACGTTGATGCGCCGAACGCGAATCCAGCGGGCATTGAGCAGGCCATAGATGCCGGCCACGAGGGCCAGGGCAAAGAGGACGGCGGCGATGAGGGGGCGGCCGCGCGGCAGGGTTGAAGCGAGCGGGGAAAGCAGAAGGGCAAGGTAGACAACCCAGCAGAGGCAGGCTGCGAAGAAGAAGAAGTTTAGAAAGCCCAGCCAGACGGCGGCAATCTTGTAGAGCAGCGCAACCAGCCAGTTGGAGAAGCGAAACCCGAGCAGCGCGGCGACGACGAAGCTGATCGACAGCAGGAAGAGCGCGGCCTGGAGCGCATGAGTTGACGCCGGGCTGAGAGGCCACCAGAAGACGACCAAGGTGCGATAGATGCACCAATGGGCAAGAAGCAGAAGGGCTTGGATAAGGCTGATGCCCAGAACTGGCCAAACTTTCAAACCGGGGTCTCCTTCCTTCCATGATGGCATGAAGACAGAAACGCCGGTGTAAAGAAAAAGACGCTTTTTGGCGTGAAACAATCTTTTTATGGTTGCTTCCCAAGGCGACGCGCTTGGTCTCTACATTTCGATCCCGTTTTGCCGGTCGAAGTGCACGTACTGCAACTTTGCCTCGGGAGTGTACCGGGCCAGCGAGCATGCGCGCTATGTGGAGCGGGTGATCCAGGATCTGGCGGCGGCCGGGGAATGGGCGGCGCGGATGGGTCTGGACCTGCCGCGGAGGGTGGACACCGTTTACCTGGGCGGGGGAACGCCCAGTTTGCTGGAGCCGGAGCTGCTGGCGCGGCTGTTTGGTGCGATGCGGGCGGAGTTCGACTTTGAGCCGGACGCGGAGATCACCGTGGAATGCGCGCCGGGGCAACTTGCGGACGAAACGCTGGCTGCGCTCAAGGCGGCGGGCGTGAATCGCGCGAGCCTGGGCGTGCAGTCGTTCATCGACCGCGAGGTCCAGGTGAGCGGGCGGCTGCACAGCCGGGCGACGGTCGAGGAGGATTTGCGGCGGCTGCGCTCGGCGGGGATCGCCAACCTGAATGTGGACCTGATTGCGGGCCTGGCCGGGCAGACGTTTGTATCGTGGGAGGAATCGCTGGCGGCGCTGGCGGAGAACGGCGTTCCCCACGCCAGCGTGTACATGCTGGAGGTGGACGAGGACTCCCGGCTGGGGCGCGAGATGCTGGCCGGCGGGACGCGATACCACGCCGGACTGGTTCCATCGGATGACGCAATCGCGCAAATGTACTCGGTAGCAATTGAAAGACTCGGAGAAGCGGGGTTGGAGCAGTACGAGATTTCGAATTTTGGGCGGACGGGGTTTGCTTCGCGGCACAATTTGCGCTACTGGCAGCGACGGCCTTACCTGGGACTGGGGCTGGATGCGTCGTCGATGCTGCGGGAGGCGTTGCAGGCAGCGGATGGCGCCGGACCCGGTTACGTGATGCGCTCGACGACCACCGAGGACCTGGGAGCATTTCTTGAGGGTCCGGGACCGGGGTCCCTGCGGACAGGTCTTCGTCCGCGGGGTGGAGAAGCGGTGGAGACAGCGTGGCTCTCGCCGGCGCGGCAGCACGAGGAGGCCTGGTTTCTGGGGCTGCGGTTGAATGCGGGAGTGGAAGTGGCCGCGCTAGAGCACGAGTTTGGGCGGGAGACCGTGGCGCGGGCAATGGAAGTAGTTGCACGGCTGGCGGAGGATGGGCTGCTGACTTCGGACGGCAAGAGGGTCCGGCTGACGGCGCGGGGACAACTGCTCTCGAACGATGTGTTTCAGAAGTTTTTAGGGCTGGCGGATGAGACAGCCTCAAAGGTAGAGGGCAGTTAGACTGCGGGAATCGGAAGCCTTCATGTCGCGTCAGGCCGGTTTCCGGTTTTATCCGCTAGCCAGTGACCTGTTCCCGCGCTACCAGGCCAGCAGTTCGTCGCCGGAACTTGGCAAGAGAAAGGTTACCGGGGCGGCGGAAGAGTACTGGGAATCGTCGAAGCAGTGGATCGACTCGGGACCGGCGGCCTTGGCCGACTGCAGCGCCTGTTCGGCGTCGCGCAGGACTACCACCGGGGAGCGGCCCTGGCTGGAGGCGATGCCAAAACATGCCGAGAGGCGGATGGAGTCGCCAGCCACACGGAAGGGCGAGGAAAAAACTTCAAGGCGGACCCGTTCAGCCAGCATGACGGTGTTGGCGGGGGTGCATCCGGGCAGCGCCAGCAGGAACTCATCCATGCCGGGACGTCCCAGCATGTCATAACTGCGCAGGAGGCGCGTGGTGCGGCTCACCACCTGGCAAAGCAGATCGTCGCAGGCGTCCGCGCCGAGCCGCGAATTCCAATGGCCAAAGTCGTCGATGTCGAACAGAATCAGGCACAGCGAGGATTTCATCCGCTGCACGCGGTCGGTCTCGCGAAACAGCATGGCGAGGAGGGTTTCGCGGTTGTAGACGCCGGTGAGGCGGTCGGTCTGCGCGTTCAGCACCGCGGTCTCGCGGAGGGATTCGAGTTCGCGCGTTCTGTGAAGGGTGCGCATCACCATGTCGAGCCGGAGCCGCCAGTAAGGGGATTCCGCGGCGCGCAGAACCAAGTCGTCGATGACGCCCTCGGCCAGACGGTCGATCCATTCCTGGGTGACAGTGTCCGAAATCAGGACAATGGGGAGGCGCTTGGAGCTGACCTGGGCGCGTACGACCGCGAGCAACTGGCCCATTTCCATGTCTGACAGGTTGACGTCGAGCAGGGTCAGGGTGGGTGGATTGGGCGCGGTCATTGCAGCTAGTGCGGCTTGGGCCGAGAGGACGATTTCGACGCGCGCGCCCGATGCGGCGAGGACCGGTTCAATGACAGCGAGAAGAGCAGGCTCGGGCGATGCGAGGAGGAAGATTGGCGTGGAGTCGGCGAGCATCGTGAATGACCTCAATAGTGGATGCATCGGCGATGGTTAGAAATTGTTTAGAAAGCTCGAAAAGTTTATGGATGGATTGTAATGACTTTCGGGTGGGGTTCGGGATGCCGAAGGTACCGCAGCGGATTTCGACCGATGCTGTTGGAGTCATGTGCATGACTCGAACAAAGGGAACAGTGCGTAAGCCCTAATCGACGAAGTCCACCATGGGGGCGATGGGGATGATGCCGCGTTCGTGCCCCAGGTCCAGGAGTTTGCGGATGGCTTGGCGGCCGTCGAGGCCGTAGTCCAGGGTGCGGTCGTTGACGTACATGCTGACGAAGCGGTTGGCCAGCCGGGAGTCGAGGTCGCGGGCAAACTGCATGGCGTATTCGAGGGCCTGTTCGCGGTGGTCGAGGGCGTGCTGAATGCTGTCGCGAACGGCTTTGGTGATGATGCGAATGGATTCGGCGCCCAGGGAACGGCGAATGGCGTTGCCGCCCAAGGGCAGGACGAGGCCGGTGGTCTCGCGCCACCAGACGCCGAGATCGAGAACCTTGTGGAGGCCGCTGGCGGCGTAGGTGAGCTGGCCTTCGTGGATGATGAGGCCGGCGTCGATGTTTCCGGCCAGCATTTCGGGGATGATCCGATCAAATGGCACGGTCTCGGTTTGAATGGCCGGATTGAATATCTTGAGGGCCAGATAGGCGGTAGTGAGGGCACCGGGAACGGCAATCTTTATGCGGTCCAGGGCCCCGGGCGTCAGAGGTTTGCCGGAGACGACCATGGGGCCGTAGCCCTCGCCCACGCTGCCGCCGCAGCCCATCAGCGTGTAATTCTGCTGGAGATAGGGGTAGGCGTGGAAGCTGATGGCGGTGACGTCGTAGAAGGCTTCTTCACGGGCGCGGCGGTTGAGTGTCTCGATGTCAGAGAGGGTGTGGGTGAAGCGATAGCCGGGAACGCGGACCTTGTTGGTGGCTAGGCCATAGAACATAAAGGCGTCATCGGAGTCGGGACTATGGGCGATGGAGATGTCGAGCGTGGTGGCTGGGCTGGCGGCTTCGGAAATCAGGTTGCTCACAGGGAACTAAGGTCCTTTCGACGACAAACAGCAATGGTGATTGTATGAGGCTAGCTGGTTTTGATGCGCATGCGTTGGAAGCCGGAGGCGGTTGCAGCGGGGACGGCCATCGAGGCGGAGATTGAGGCCGGCATGGAGGCCGATTGTGCCGAGAGTTCTTTGTTCACACGGATTCTCTCAGGGTTCCAGTTCCTGGTCGGTTTCCTCGGCCGGGTCGCGTGCAGGATCAAGGGCCGGACCGGCGCCCGCAGGCGGCTTGCGGCGGAGCTTCGCGCGCTGGTGCCAGATGTGATGCGCCACGCCCGCAGCCGCAAACAGCAGCACTCCGAGCGAAACGAGAAAAACCATCATTAACCAGCGCATCGCAGCAAAAAGCGGTTTTCCAATTGATGCGGCCCTGCCGATGTATTGCCCGGTCAAAAGGAATTGGAAAACCGCTGAAGATCAGAATACCAGACAGCCTCAGACCCGGCCGTAGAACCAGAGCTCGGGATTGTGAGTTCTCTTTCGCGTAGTCTGTCCTCCGGGAGAACCGGCCGAGAGGCACGGACTGCGCCCGCGGAGTCTTCAACGAGTTGCGCATCAGCCCGGGCGCCCCAGCGTTCTGCTGGACGGCTTGGGCTGTAAAGATTTCTCGCACACATCCTGGAAGGCGAACAGCAGGAGTGCGCCAATGAGCACCTTGAAACACGCCTCAAGCAGTGCTGGACTGCTTCGACCGGATGGAATAGCCAACCCAAGGGCTGCAACGGTGTTCAAGCCAGCATGGAAAAGGATACAGAGCAGAATGCTCTGGGTACGGCCATAGAGCCAAGCCAGGATCAGGGCGTTGCCGACAACTCCAATCAGAAAGCTAAGGAAGTTGGTTCCGTATTGACCAACGCCCGGCAGGAAGAACAACGGAAGATGCCAGAGGGCCCAGATGAGGCCGACCAGCACGGCCGCTGCCGGACGGCCGATGCCCTGCTCCATCTCCGGCTGTGCAACCCCGCGCCAGCCGAGTTCTTCCAGGCCGCCGCCAAGGATCATGACGAGAAACAGGGGAAAGAACATGTACCACGGCCGAAGAACCAAACTTGCCGTCAAACCGGGACCGATCAGAGCGGCAAGACCCAACGGGGCCAGGGCAAGGGCAAAAGGAAGCACCAAAGCAATGACGTACCACCACCAGACAACCCGCCAGCGAAAGAGTCGTAAATTGAACTCTCTGAGGGGCGATTGGTTCGGGGTAGCAAGCACGGCGGCATAGGCGGCAATGGTGGGTCCCAGACCGCCGAGCGCAAAAAGAAGCACGAATAGCAGGTGGCCGTACACCATCATTCCTGGGCGAACCAGCAGCACCAAGGTCCACCAGCAGGTCCAGGTGATGAGAAACGTGACCGCGAGATAAGTCTTGAGACGGCTCATGAAATTCCTTGAATGCTCAAGGCTGGCGAAGACTGGCCTGCAACCAGTCGAGGTAGGGCTGACTGGCAGCCTCGACGCGCAGAACCAGGAACTCCGGGGTCTGGTAGCTGTGCAACTCGTGAAGGCGTGCTTCGAGAGCGGCTAGTTGATCGTTGCCAGTCTTGAGCAGCAGCATGGTTTCCGTCGCGGACTCGACCTGGCCCTGCCAGTGGTAGATGGACTGGACCGCTGGGATCAACGTGGCGCAGGCGGCCAGGCGCTCCTCAACCAGAGTGCGGCCCAGGCGGCCGGCCTCCTCAGGAGTGGCTGCGGTGGTGAGGACGATGCGGGGTTGCGAGTTGGCTTCGGGCATGGGGTGGTTCCAGGGTCAGTGTACGAGGGGGGGGCGCGAACCGCGGGAGGATTTTTTCAGAGGGGAAGAATTCAGGTCTGTTTTTGTGGTTTTCCACCCTTGCTACAGAAAGGCTTGAAGCAGGTCCCCTTCGACTTCGCTCAGGGCAAGCTTTCGGCAACTTCAGGGCAGGCTCTGGGGCACCCGCGGCGCTTCTTGATCCCTGGCGAAACGGGCCTCGTGACATAATGTTTTTTGCGCTCTTATTGGTGAATAACCCGAGACCTGTCAACACCGGGTGGAACAAGAAAGGAACACGAAAAATGAAATTCCTCACTTCTGCTTTGCGGCTTGCGGCACTGTGTCCGGTGCTTTGCCTAAGCGTTTTGCCGGCGGTTTGCCAGCATAACTCTCCGGCAGCGAAGGATGCGCAGGCAACTCCGACGCAGCTGGGAGTTCAACGCATCCAGAACGGAATTCAACTCAGAACCGGCGATCTGAACGTGAAGGTGCAGTTCTATTCGGAGAGCATCGTCCGCGTCGTGAAATGGCCGGTCGGCGGCACGAGCGAAAAAGTCAGCCTCTCCGTTATCCAGAAAGATCTGTCTAATCTGGACGTTCAATTCGGCGAGAACAAAGCGGAAGTCACGCTGAGTTCCGGTCAGGTCAAACTTCTCGTGAGCAAGAACGATGGATCTATTCAATACCTCGACAAAGCTAACCGAACGGTTCTCAAAGAGCTGGGACGGCCCAGCTTCACGCCGGCGCAGATCGAGCGCGAAAAGTCAGCCTTCAGCATTCAGCAGAACTTTACGCTGAGCGCGGATGAAGGCGTATATGGCCTGGGACAACAGCAGTTAGGCGTCATGAACTATCGCGGGCGGACGGTGAAGATCGTGCAGGCAAACAAATGGGCTGTAACGCCCGTCCTGGTTTCAACCGCAGGATATGGAATCTTCTGGGATAACTATTCCAAGACGATCTTCGACGACAGCGGGGACAAAACCTCTTTTTGGTCCGAAGTCGCCGACAACATCGATTACTACTTTTTCTACGGTCCCACCATCGATCAGGAGATCGCTGGATACAGGCAGCTCACGGGCCAGGCGCCGATGTACGGCAAGTGGGCCTACGGCTACTGGCAGAGCAAGGAACATTACGCCACGCGCGACGAACTGCTGGGCATCGCGCAGGAGTATCGCAAACGGAAAATTCCGATCGATAACATCGTGCAGGACTGGAATTACTGGGGCAATAACGATAACTGGGGAGGAATGATCTTCGATGAGAAGAAGTATCCGCGTCCCAAGGAAATGATCGACGAGTTGCACCGGCAGAACTTCCACCTCATGATTTCGATCTGGGCCGGGCTGGGGCCGTCTGCAGAGATTTACAAGGACATGGACAAGCACGGCTATCTGTTTCCGACCGTGGGCTGGGCCGGATTCAAGTACTTCGACGTGTACAACCCCGGCGCCACGGATCTGTACTGGGAGTACGCGAACGAGGGACTTTTCTCCAAGGGCGTCGACGGGTGGTGGATGGATTCGACCGAACCGGACATGGTCAACGCGCTGACGCAGGAGGCAGAGGAGTATGAGATGAAGAGAGTGCAGGACAATTATCTCGGCACCTTCGCCAGATATCTCAATACTTACTCACTGTTCGATACCGAGGCCATCTATAAGAATCAGCGAAAAGAGACGGACCTGAAGCGTGTTTACATTCTCACCCGCTCCACCTTCGCCGGCCAACAGAGGGCCGCGGCAACCACATGGTCCGGCGACATCGGCGCCAGTTGGGAAGTGTACAGGAATCAGATTGCTGCCGGAGTCAACCACAGCATGTCCGGCATTCCCTATTGGACCTTTGACATCGGTGCCTATTCGCTCGGATGCCAGGGCGGCGTTTTCATGAACGGCGGCAAGGACCCGGCTTACCAGGAGTTTTACACGCGCATGTTCCAGTTAGGCGCGTTCTCTCCCATCTTCCGGGCGCACGGTTCTGAAACTCCGCGTGAGATATGGGAGTTTGGCGAATACACTCCCGTGCTGGAGAAGTTCGATAATCTGCGCTACCGTCTGCTGCCCTACATCTATTCGCTGGGCTGGCAGGTTACGCACAACGGTTACACGATCATGCGCGGCCTAGCGATGGATTTTACCAGCGACCATAAGACGTATTCGATCGACGATCAGTATATGTTCGGCCCGGCGATCATGGTCTCGCCGGTGACGGAGTATATGTACCACCGTCCGCCGGAAGATGGCATTCTGGTTGCGCCTGAAAACTTCAGGACGAAGGACGGCAAACCAGGCCTGAACGCAACCTACTATTGCGATGACGAGTTCAAGAACGCGTGCCATGAGGATGTGGAACCGGATGTGAATCTGGATTGGTACACGGGCTGGGCAAGTTTTATTACCGGCCCGAAATTTTCCGTGCGCTGGGAAGGCAAGCTGATTCCATCGGAAACCGGGAATTATCGCTTCAACTTGAAAAGCTTCGGATCGAGGCGGGTGTATCTGGACGGAAAGGAAGTTCCGCACAACTACGAATCGATGGAGTCCTGGACCGTGCCCGTGGCGCTGGCGGCAGGAAAGGAATATGACTTCAAGTTCGAGACGGCGAATAGCGCGCTGGGCGCCTTCAGGGCCAAGGTCTACTGGAAGACTCCTGCGATTCACGCCAGGGAAGCAGTCGTCGAGCCCAGGGAGAAGACTAGAAGCGTTTATCTGCCGGCCGGGAGTTCATGGATCGATTTCTGGACGGGAGAGAAGCTGGAAGGCGGCAGGAGCGTGGCCGCGGATGCTCCCATCGAGAAGATTCCGCTCATGATCAAGGCCGGATCCATTTTGCCGATGGGGCCGTTTATTCAATACTCCACGGAGAAACCCGCCGACCCCATCGAGCTACGCATCTATCCCGGAGCCAACGGCAGCTTCACCCTGTACGAGGACGAGAACGACAACTACAACTACGAAAAGGGCGTCTATTCAACGATTGGGTTTTATTGGAACGACGCAAGACGCCAACTCACAATCGATGCCAGAAAGGGAGAATTCCCCGGCATGTTGAAGACGCGGATTTTCCAGGCCGTGATTGTAGGAAAGGGTCATGGCACGGGGGTGGAAGTTACAAACAATCCTGACCAGGTGATTTCATACCAGGGCGAACAGAAGACCGTTCAGTTACCCCAGTGATCGCCGGACCGGCCCATTCAATCGTTCCATGGAATTGAGATGAAAGGCGTCATCATGGACGGCCCCGCTTCCTGTAATGCGGGGAGCGAGGCCGTTGGCCTCCTCAGGAGTGGCTGCGGTGGTGAGGACGATGCAGGGCTGGCGCCGGACATGGGTTGGCTTCCGCGGACAGTGTAGAAGGGGAGTCGAAGAGATCCAGGAATCGATCAAAGCGCGGCTCTGATTACTTTCCGGTAGTTGTCGAGCACTTCTCTGCCGCGTTTCGACAGCCGACAGATGGTGAGCGGATATTTCCCGCGAAAAGTCTTTTCAATGGCCACGTAGCCCGCCTCCTCCAGCTTGGACAAATGAGCGGAGAGATTGCCTTGGGTGAGTCCTGTCGTCTGGCGCAGGTATTGGAAATCCGCCTCCTCGACGGCGGCCAGCAGCGCGACGATCATCAGCCGTGCTGGCTCGTGGATTACCCGGTCGATCTCAGCGAGTCGCTGAATCTTCGCACTCATTTTATTCACCCGTCCCGGTCGGTTGGCGCAGGAAGAGGAGAAATACGACGCACCCTGAAAGGAGAGCGAGAAGGCCCGCAAAGCCGTAGAGAGTCGTAAGGCCCACAGGGAGCGAGACTCTGTTGAAAGCAAGCAGAATGCCCATGACCGCCATAATCACGCCGCCGATTGCATATCGGAGCAAGCGGACGCGGAAAACCATGACTGCTCCGCCGATGATCCCGGTTCCCACAAACGCCCAACCGGCTGGCGGGAAGAAGCCCCAGATGACCCCGCCCCCTCCCCTGTGAGGCGCGATCACCACCTTGAACATCGCGAACGCCGCCAGGGCTGCAATGACAAACGAAAGGCCCAATATGATGCCAAGCCTGATGCCGAGCCGCTTCCGATTGACCGGCTTCAGTTTTACGTAACCCATCTTCCCGATCAAGAACCGCTTGCGCACCTTCTTGATCGCCCACTGTGATCCAAAACCCAGCATTGAAAGAAGCAGCATCATTCCCCAAAACGTTGCCTTGGAGCCGAACGATCCTGGCTTGAATATCACCTCCGAGCCGGTCAGGCTCGCAAACATCAGAATCAATACCCCGATCACGATCTCTCGCAATCCATCGCGGTACTCCGCCTTATTGATGAGGCGGTTGGCGATTACATTCGGATCTTCATCAGTCATGTGACGCGAAATCTCGTTCATATCTCTCCTCGCAAACTAGTCTGTGATACAAACAACATTGCAAGAATCTTCTCCCATTGTTCGCTGCTTGTCAAGCTGATTTGCGAAAAAATTTTGGCTCCCGTGTTCATGCACCATAAAAGGGGCGAAAGACGGGGGGGGGGGGCGCATTCTTTGTGACAGGTGCGCGGGCTGGCCTCCCAGTACTTGATCAAAGATTCCGGAGGGAACAGGGGGTGTCGAACACAAGGCTCGAAACTTGCCCGAAGTGGTCGGCTCAGGCAGTATGAAGTTAAAGTCCGCCGCGGGGGACGCGTGGAGAACGAGACGATGACAGCGATCAGATTTGGCACTTCGGGTTGGCGGGCGATTGTGGCCGACGAGTTTACCGTGGCCAATATCCGGCTGGCGGTGGCGGGGATTGCCGCCTACGTGAAGACGCAACCGGAGCCGCACCGCGTGCTGGTAGGCCGCGATCCGCGCTTTCTGGGCGAGACGTTTGTGGACATCGCGGCCAGGGTGCTGGCTGGGGCTGGCGTCACGCCGATTGTGATTCCCGAGGCCGCGCCGACGCCGGCCATTGCCTACGCGGTCCGCGAACTGAAGACCTCCGGGGCCATCAACTTTACCGCCTCGCACAATCCGCCGGAGTACAACGGCATCAAGTTTTCAACGCACGACGGGGCGCCGGCGCTGCCTGAGGTGACCAAGCAGATTGAGGCAGCGATAGCGGCGATCCTGGCCAGCGGTAAAGGCGATATTATTCCGAGCGCGAACGCGCCATCGGGCGGATTCGAGACCGCCGACGTGAAACCCTCATTCGTGAAGAGGCTGGCCGAACTGGTGGACCTGAAGGCCATCGCCAAGTCAGGGATCAAGGTGGTCTACGATCCGTTCTGGGGCGCGGGGCGCGGCTACAGCTCCGATCTGCTGCGCGAGGCGGGCGTGGCAGTGGAGACGGTTCACGATTATCGCGACGTTCTCTTCGGCGGCCATGCGCCCGAGCCTTCCGACGAGTTGCTGGGCGACGCCAAGGCGAAGATGCGGGAGATGGGCGCGGACCTGGGCATTGCGACCGACGGGGATGCGGACCGCTTCGGCATTGTGGACCGGGACGGGACATTTATTCAGCCCAACTACATCATTGCGTTGCTGTTCGACTACCTGGTGGAGACGCGTGGCTGGAAGAACGGCGTGGCCAAGAGCGTAGCGACGACCAACTTGATCAACGCACTGGCCGCGTACCATAAGGTTCCACTGTACGAGACGCCGGTGGGGTTCAAGTACATTGGCGAGCTGATTATCGAGGACAAGATCGCGATCGGCGGCGAGGAGTCGGCGGGGCTGACCATCCGCGGGCACGTTCCGGAGAAAGACGGCGTGCTGGCGGGGCTGCTGGTGGCGGAGATGGCAGCCACCCGCGGCAAGAGCCTGAGTGCGCAACTGAAGGAGCTGTTTGGCAAGGTTGGTTCCTTCTATCCGGTTAGGGAGAACTTCCGCTTGACCCCGGAGGCGATGGCCGCGTTCACTGAGAAGTTGAAGGCCGATCCAACGGAGTTGAGCGGGCGCAAGGTTACTGGAGTGGTGCGGACCGACGGGCTGAAGCTGATTTTGGAGGATGGGTCCTGGGTGTGCTACCGGCTATCGGGGACCGAACCGGTGGTGCGGGCCTACACGGAAGCGCGCAGCGAACAGGACATGGAAGCGCTGAAGGCGGCCGCGGAGAAGTTCGTGCTGTCGTAACAGCACATCGAGATTGAATGCCGGACGAGAAGATGCAAGCGGAGAAGAGCGCGGCTGGGAGCGGGGCAGGGTCCAGATCTGGGCCAGGCCCGGCGCGCAAGCGGGCGCTGGCGTGGATGCTGCGGGTGTGGCGTCCGGCGGGCACCGTGGTAGCCGTGGGGCTGGCTTTACTGCTCACCTGGCACGTGATCAACGGCAAGCACGGGCTGCAAGTGTGGCAGCAGAAGCGCGCCGAAGACCGGCAGTTGCAGAGGGAGATCAAGGACCTGGAACAGGAGAACGCGCGGTTGCGCGAGCGCATTGAGCGGCTCAAGTCCGACCCGGATGCGATTGAGCGCGAAGCGCGGGAAAAACTGCACTACGCCAAGCCGGGCGAAGTGATCTACACGCTGCCTGCGCAGACGCAGGCGGCCGGCGAGGGCAAGTAAGCGGGGCAAGTAATCAGTGCCTGGTGGTCAGTGCAATGACCGCCGGGCAGTGAAGTAGTCTGTGCCCTTCCTCAAGCATCGTCACCGGGACCACCAGGCCACCCGTAGTCTTTCCACAGCTTTTCCCAATTCCAGATCCCAGACGTCACCTTGACCGGCAAGGGAAATCCGAGCTGATGCGCGAGCATGCACACCTGCCCGCGATGGTGGGCTTCGTGAGAGAGCATGTAGCAAAGCATCTCCGGGCCAACCGGCCAAGGCCGAGCCCAGCGTGCTGGCTTTTTCACGCGGCCGGCCGGCGGCGAATCCGCCGTTGTTGCCTCGCCGGCCGGCGTGGATCTCCAGCGCGCACAACCCGCTGCGGATGGTCAAAAGTCGGTGTGGAAGCGGACAGATGAGACGGAAACGGGGCCTCGGGCGTGGTTATAACCCGGATTGTCGATGTGCTGAAAGTCGTAGGAGGCGAAGAAGCCGCGCCAGAGGTGCGCGGTGTAGAAGCACTCGAAGATTTTTTCGTGACCGTAGGCGAGGCCGCCGTCGCCGAGCTGGAAGCCGAGTCCGCCCAGAGCAAGATACTGCTGATGCGCGGCCACAATTCCGTTGGCAACGAAAGCGGCTCCGGCGCGATCGTTGTGCCGATGCCATAGACTGCCCGCCGCAAAGCCGCCGATCTCGCCCGTGCGGTCGTCTTCAGTGTAGGCGAAAGACTCGTTCCGGCCGTCGCTCCAGCCCAGGCGGCCGAAGACGCCCACTTGCGGCGTGATCTCCTGCTCGAAGTTCAAGCCGAAACCGTATTTGTGGCGTCCCTGCCGCCGCGTGGCGACAATGTCCGGCGTGGGGGTTTCATGATCGAGGAAGTCCGCAATCGCTTCTTCGTAATTTCCCATGTTGGCGTGGTTGAGATAGCTCAGCAGCCGCACCACGCCCGCCCGATGCGCAATCCGCTTTCCGCGGGCTTCGAACTCGAGGTTCTCCGCCCGCGCACGCGCGATATCGGCGTCCAGGTTGATTCCATTCGCCACTTTCGGCATCAGCGCTTCGGCAAAGCGCGCCGTCCACCCATGATCGTCGTATTCGAGGAGCAGGCCATCGGTGTAGCCGCGCGTGTTGGCGGCGTAGTCGTACGCGCCGTTGGAGTCCACCGTCGTGTTGAGGAATTGGAGGTGGGTGTCGGAGCCCCAGGTGTTCAGATCGAAGAAATCGACCAGGTCGAACTTGCCCAGGCGAAATTCGATGCGGCGCGCGGGCAGGGAGGTTGCCAGATGAAGCTCGTCGCGGTCCGCTTCAGCGCGCTCCTGAGTCAGAGGGATGATCTGCCGCAACATGAACCGCGCCAGATAGGGCGACTTTGAAAGCGATATGCCATTCGCCAGGCGCACGGAGTCCAAGTTGGTGTAGCCGGCCAGGCCATTGGCGTTCCCGATGCCGCTGCCCGTGGCGTCTTCCATATCGGCGAAGACTTCCGTCGCATGCGTGAGTTCGAGGCCGGTGTAAAGCGTCAGAACGTGCGTAGTAGCGCTCTGCGCCCATGTGGTCAGGCTGTTGGGCCCGGAGTATTGCGCCGCGAATGCCGGATGCCACTGCATGATGACGTTTGCCTGGCCCGAAATCCAATAGCGGCCGGTCTCAGTATGGGGAAAGAGCGTTCCGGTATCGCTGGGTTTGGAAGCGTCGCCGGCCGGTGGACCTGCGCTCGCGGCGGGCGCCTGCGCGGCTGCGGCGCCGGCAGCCAGGGCCAGCGCGAGGGTCAGGCCAGCGAGGGGCAAGGCAAAGGCGAGTGCGCGAGCGGGGCGGAGCGGATTCGAGCGGCCGGAAAACCGGAACATGGGAAAGCCTTTGTGGTCAGATGCGAAGCTTAGGGCAGCAGGGATAGAATGGAAGCGCAACTATACCCCCACTGGGTTGATACCATACCGGGGGTGGGTATTGTCAAGAGGAGAAATGCGATGCCCCGGCATGAGCGGGAGAAAGTGAAGTTGCTGCAGCGCGTGCGCAAGCTGCGCGGACAGTTGGATGCAGTCGAGCGCGCTCTGTCTGCCGATGAGGACTGCGGCGGGCAACTGATGCTGCTGGCCGCGGTGCGCGGCGGCGTGAACGGGCTGATGGGCGAGGTGCTGGAGGATCACATCCGGTTTCATCTCACCGAGGGGTCCAAAGAGCAGATTGCCCCGGAGCTGGCCGAAGACCTGATCGATCTGGTGCATGCCTATCTGAAGTGAAGTCATTGGGAATGAGTGCATTGCCGGTTTTGAAGCGAAGGCTTTCCCGGACGCACACGCGGAACGCCCTGTGTCCATGATAGCGGGCGGACGGGGCGGGGATTGTTAAGGTCCGGTTGATTCGGCGGAAGCAGGGGGGGCGGAGAACAGTGAACAGTGAACAGTGAACAGATGGAAGTTGAAAGTCGGCCTGCAAGCCCACACATTTGTCGGTCTGCAAGCCCACAAAGAGCCTGATTGATTACCAATTTGCAAGAAAGTCCTGTTGCAGATCTTCATAACAACCGTGAAAGCCGCCCTGGAAGTCTCCATAAACGGGCAAAAGAAGGAAAAATAAGGCGTTTTTAGGTGCATTTTGGCCCCTTTTTGCGCGTATTTTGCGGTCCAATTTTCACATATTTCGTGTACAGATTGCCGTTCTGTCCGGGGCTCCGGTTTCCGGGTTGGGCTGCTCCGGAGCGTCATCGAATCAGTCAATGGAAGGGCGTTTGCCGGGACCGATCCGGTCGTTCCGCCAGCTTGATGCATCTTTGCTCGCTATTCGGAGCCCTCAATTTGATACTCGGCGATTATGCGCTCACTGACAACCCGCAGCAGATCGCAAGACCGAACGGCGATTGTCGTTACCGATCCGATCAGGCGTGCCCAAGTCGCGGTGGATGAGTGATTTGACCTGTGACCGGCGATTTAGAGTCAACGTCCAATGGCCCCGAATCGGACCCAATCTCGATGCCGTAGAGAAACTACTTCGCTTTGACTCGTCCGTTTGCCGAAACGATGGATGGGCGGGCCAGGGCCAGACAGCAGACCGTCTGCTGATCTACGTGAACACCGACCTTGGCGCAAAGGACCTGCTCAACAGCCGCATGGCCTAGGTTGCCGTCTCACGTGCCGCTCAGGATCGCACAACAACGCCCGGCACCATGCGGGAGAGGTTGTCCTGCTCCGGAAATGGCAGCCACTTACAGGATCAATAACCGAACGGCTGATCGCCCAACGGGCCCCTTGCGCCGATTCGGGTGTGACCGCAGTCACTTACGAAATGTCCTGTCACACAAACGCCGATCCCATTCGTTCTCTATGTACAGACGCTTTATGAATTACACTTCTGTCGGCAGAGAGTATCCAGCAGAAGTGTGAATCTGAAGTGGTTGGGGAGCATGGCCGTGAGGCGACGGGATTGGAAGGCGGTGGTCTGGATTGGCAGCGCGCTGAGTCTGCTGATGACGGCTTGCGGCGGCAGCACTCGCTCCAGCATCACTTCGGTGACGGTAACGCCGAACCCCGCCACAGCAACCATAGGAACCCAGGTGCAGTTCATGACTAACGTAGCCGGAACGGGCATCTATAGTGGTGCAGTGACGTGGTCGCTGGCCGGGCCTCCGGGCAGCTCCCTGAGCCCAGGGACGCTCACCTCGAGCGGCCTCTACACAACACCGTATCCGGCTCCGGCAACCGTCACGGTAACGGCCACCAGCACCCAGGACCCTAGCAAGAGAGGCATCGTAACCGTGACTCTCACGGCTCCTGCCGCGGCCGCCGGGCCGGCCCTGACCGTGGATGTGGGCAACCAGACACACGCGATCAGTCCCTACATTTACGGCATGAACGATTATTTGCTGGACGCCGCGACGGTCACGAGCACCGACCTCACCGTAACCCGCTGGGGCGGCGACAATACTTCACGCTACAACTACCAGACCAATACCTCCAACTCCGGCGCCGACTGGTACTTTGAGAATTCGAGCGGCTCCGTCGGCCAGTGGCCCGACGGCAACTTCAACGATCTGGTCGCGGCCGCCAATCAGTACGGCATCAAGACCCTGGGCACGGTGCCGGTACAAGGGTATGTGGCCAACAGCAATCCGGCCGCCTGCAGCTTCACCCAAACGTCGTACCCGGGCCAGCAGTCGTACAACGGTAGTTGCGGCAATGGCGTATATCCCGATGGAACCAATGGCTGTAGTAACAAGGAGGGGTGCGACTTATTTGGTCCAGGGACGTTGGCGTTTGACGGAATTACCAGCATCCCTGAGCCTCCGCCCGTCCCACCCGCCGCCAGCGCGGCAACTAGAGCGTGGGCCCAAGGCACTTGGGCCGGCGGCTGGGTGGATTACCTGGTAGGCAAGTTCGGCACCGCGGGCAGTGGAACAGGAGTCGCCATATACGAGCTGGACAATGAACCTGATTGGTGGGACTACCAGCACCGCGACGTGCATCCAGTGGCCTCCACCTATGACGAGGTGATCGATGCCGGCATCGGCTCGGCACTGGCCATCAAGACTGCCGATCCAAGCGCCGAGGTCAGCGGGCCGGTGGTTGCCTTTTGGTGGAATTACTTTTACTCCAAGAAAGACATTGAGAACGGGTGGAGTAACGGCAGCCCCTGCGGGCAGCCGTGGAGCAACCCAGTCGATCGCGAGGCGCACGGCGGCGTTCCCTTCGTCGAGTACTACCTTCAGCAATTCAGTAAGGCGGAGACCACGTACGGAAAGCGCCTGCTGGATTACGTGGACATTCACACGTATTTCGCGGCCGACTATCCCAACCCCACCGATGGCAGCGATTCGGTTGCCTTCACCACTGCCGGAGATACGGGCACACAGCAGGCGAGGTTGAACTCGACGCGTGTCTTCTGGGATTCGACTTATAACGATCCCAATTACTCGCAACCGAACTACATCACCGATTCGAACTATTCCGCAAGCTGTTCGACGCCGTTGCAGGCTCCGCAGCTGATTCCGATGATGCGCAACTGGGCTGCCGCCGACTATCCCGGCACCAAACTGGCCATCACGGAGTACAACTGGGGAGGCGTGGAAGCGATTAACGGTGCGCTGGCGCAGGCCGATATCCTGGGCATCTTCGGGCGCGAGGGGCTCGATCTGGGGACCATGTTCCCAACCGGGACAAACCAACAGACCGACTCCTCCACGCAGGGCCCAGTTAATTTCGCTTTTGCAATCTACCGCAACTACGACGGCGCAAACTCTCGGTTTGGGGATACGGCCCTGGCCTCGACCAGCGCCAATCAAGGCCAGCTCTCGGTTTACGGCGCGATCCACACCGCGGGCTCCGCGAATGGCACAGTAACCGTAGTGGTGATCAACAAGACATACGGCGATCTGACGTCAACCCTGTCGCTGGCCAACCTGACGGGTTCGAGCGCCATGGCCCAGGCGTACCTGTACAGCAACGCCAAACTGAACGCAATCGTTGGGCCGTCCAGCGTAACCGTGACACCGCCCGCATCGGGGGGCACGACCAGCACCATCACCAACTACACTTTCCCAGCGCAGTCGATCACCCTCTTCGTTGTGCCCAACTAGCGTGAGCGCTGTGTGAACCACGGGCCTGGTTGCATCTACTCACACCGATAAACGCGCAGTTCAGTTGACGGTGAAGTCCAGTATCGCGTCCGTTCTGCGCCACCATTTGTGGTGACCACCACCTGATAGTAGTACGTGGTTCCGCTTGCCAGACCGGCAATCGGTGCGCTGACTGTGACTGGCACCGCGGACGCGGCCGAGGGTGTCGAGGGGGTTGTGGTGGTCAGCGCGGTACTGCTGGTTCCATACTGGAAGAAGTAAGAGCCGAGTCGCTCACCGACACAGATCACTACCCGGAAGTGGGCAAGTGTACTGCCATTTGCGGCGCTCGCAGGTCAACTGTTGACTTCAGCCCGATGCACTCATCGAGCGTTTTGGAAACTGTCTTATTCACGCCGCGGTGGGATGGGTCCCCACAAGTCGGCTTATGGGAAGCATGCGGCTGCGCGATGAGGACCTGAGCGCGGCTTCGCCGCGTACACGATCTTTCAAATTGGGTGGGTGGGCTATGTGGCGTTCGGACTGCGCAAGGCGCCGAGGGCGGCGGTGAGGTCTTTGGAGAGGGATTGCTGGGCTTCCTGAGTCAGCTTTTCGTTGCAGCTGGTGAGATAGAAGACGTCGATGGCGGTTTCGCCTTCGGTGTCGATGAGGGCAACCTTGATGTCGCACTGGTGGGTGCTTAGGGTGAGGGCGATCTGGCGCAGCAGGCCCGGCACGTCCTGGGCGATCACTTGCAACAGCGTGGAGTGGGTGGAGGCCTCGGAGTCGAACTCGAGGCGGGTCGACACATCGACTTTGGCGTTGGCGGGGCGGTTCCTGTGGCGGCGTGCCCCCAGCAACTGATCGATGGGGATCTTCTGCGCGACCACGTCGTGGAGATTGGCGAGGAAGCGGTCCTTCTCGCTGGGGTTGAGCTCGAGGGTATGGAAGATGTCAGTGAAGTGGAAGCTGTCGACGATCACGCCGGCCTCGTTGGAGTAGGCGCCGGCCTTGACGATGTTCATGCCCCAGGCGGCGAGGGCTCCGGCTACGTCGGCAAAGAGGCGGCTGCGGTCGCGGGTAATGACGGTGAGGTCGAAGAGTTGGCGCTGGGGGCGGAGGTCGAGCTGGACTGAGTCCTCGTCGAGTTTAGCGGCCATCTGGAAGTGGTTGCGGATCTGCTCGGGAAGGCGGGTTTGCAGGTAGCGCTGTGGCAGCCCCTCGAGGAATTGCTTGAGTGCGTCGTGCTGTGCGGCGGGCACCATGGCGCGGAGGCGGTTGAGCAGGGTAGGGTCGATGGCGGCGTGATAGCGGACCTCGTCGACGGAGCGATCCATGAAGTTGGCGGTGGTCATGTAGAGCTGCCAGAGATTCTCGGCCTTCCAAGGAGTGAGGGCATCGAGATTGACGGCCTTGATGTCGGCGAAGGTCAACAAGGTGAGCATCTTGAGCATCTGTGGGCTGCCGATTTTCTCGGCGAAGCCGCGGACGTTTTCGAGGTCGAAGATGTCGCGGCGCAGGGCGTTGGACATTTCGAGATGGAGACGGATGAGATCGAGGACGGCCTCGCGCTCTTCGGCATCGAATTCCAGGCGGGCGAGGAGGGCGTCTGCCAACTCAATGCTGGGGCCGACGTGCTCACCGGTGCGGCGGGCCTTGCCGGTGTCGTGAAGCAGCAGGGTGAGCAGAAAGAGGTCGAGGCGGTCGATCTCGGGCAGTAGTTGGGCCAGGCTCTGTTCGTAGGGGTTGGCGGGCTGGCGGAGTCCGTGAACGTTGTCGATGGTAAGGAAGGTGTGCTCGTCGACGGTGTAACGGTGATAGCTGTCGCGGATGACCAGGGCGTCGATGCCGTGGAACTCGGGAATGAGCATTTCCAGAACGCCGAGGGCGTGCATGGTGCGGAGGGCGTGGGCGGCGTGGGGTCCGAGCAGGACTTCGCGCAGGGCGTTCCAGAGATAGGGCCCCTCGGGAATGTGGATGGCCAGGGCGGGCAGAGCGTCGGTGATGCGGTCCTCAGCGGCCTGCGAGAGCGCATAGCCGTGGGTGGCCATGAGGGAGAAGATGCGCAGGATGGCGCTCGTGTCGTTGAACTGGGCGCCGGGAACGATGTCGATGCGGCCCTGGTCGAGGAGGAAGTCGGTGCCCGCGATGGGGGTGCGGCGGCGGCGGAACTGCTTGTAAAAGCTGACCGGGGCGGGCAGGTGCTCCATAAGCAAGGCGGCGCGGCGGTAGATGATGCGGGCGTGGCGATAGTAGGTCCGCATCCAGTAGGCGGGATCGGCGGTGCCGCGGGTTTCAAGGCCGATGGAGTTGGCGGCGGCCTCGTCCTGGGACTGCCAGTCGAGGATATTGTCGTCGCGGCCATGGCGGAAGTGGAGAAAACAGCGAGCGGCGGCGAGGAAGTCGAAGGCGGCTTCGGCGTCGCCGCGGGCGCTCTGGAAGACGCCGCCGCGCTGGCGGGGCCACTCCTTGGTCTCCTTGAGGTGGAAGAGCAGGGCGAACCAGACGGCGAGGTGGTAGTCGCGCAGGCCGCCGGGACACTCCTTGAGATTGGGCTCGAGATGAAAGATGGTGTTGCCGTACTTGGTGTGGCGGGCGCGGGCGATCTCGCCCAGCTTCTGGGTGATGGCGTTCCACTCGCTGAGCACGAGGCCGGGGAAGGTGACCTGGTGGAGCTGCTGGTAGAGGGGAAACTGGCCGGCGAGGAAGCGGCGATCAAGGGTGGCGAGGGTGAACTCGAGGTTGTCGGGGTCGAAGCGGCCGGCTTCCTTGACGGTGCGGGAGCTGGGGCTGGCGCGCAGGCCGATGTCCCACATGCCCTGAATGATGGCGCGGACGGCCTCCTTGGATTGGACCTCAATTTTTTCGTCGGCAAAGGCGAAGAGGACGTCGATGTCGGAGTAGGGGAAGAGATCTTTGCGGCCGTAGCCGCCGAGGGCGAGCAGGGAGATGTTCTGCGAGGGGTGGCCGGCAAAGGCGCGGCGCCACATTTCAATGAGGATACGGTCCACGACGGCGGAGCGGCGGCGAATGGCGGCGGTGCCGTCGCCGGTGCGCTCGCAGGTCTGGCGGACAAGCGCCATCTCCCGCGTATACTGCTCCCGAAGATCGTCAACCGCAAAAGCGACTGGATTCATGAGTGTTGTGCGTGGCTCGCCGAAGCAAGTAAGGAATTGTTAACAGAATAAGCGAAGTTGGGGTGGATGGGGGATTTTTGGTTCGGCGGGTCTCGAAAAACGGAGACGGGCGGGTGGTGCGATTGGCCGCTGGAAACGCTTCTTCCGGGCCGTGAGCGCGGCACTACAGCTATTCCCTAGGTTTTTAGAGCGGCAGAATTGTCTGCTTGGGATTGAAACGATTTTTACGGGCAGAGCGCCTCTTGCGCGCCGCCCGAATCATCGCAAATAACGAAAGAACGTACATCAAGAATGCCGCGATGTCCGCGCTAAGGTGATGCTTGTTCTGCCACATCATCCAGGGAGGAATCAGCCAGGCAGCGAGAAGCAAGATTATCCCAAAACCAACGGCCGAGATGAGGGCGGCTCCGGCAAGAGACAGGATGAGTCTTTTGCGATCGGCGTTCTCAGCGGAATGGAGCGCTTTGTTGATTTCCATGCCAGCCAGTCTGTCACAGCGCCTATTGCTGGTCAAGCCACGCGGAACGGAAAACCTAATAAAAGGCTCTAGATATGGATATCCCACCTTAGCCGCATCGTGCGCGGCGAAGGTGGGGCACCCAGGTTTGCGGGCGGAAGTTAGAGCGCCGTTTCGCCGCGTTCGTCGTTGCGGATGCGGATGGCTTCCGCGATGGGGCTGACGAAGATTTTTCCGTCGCCGATGCGGCCGGTGCGGGCGGCGCCGATGATGGCCTGGATGGCCTTCTCCTTCATCTCGTCGGTGACGACCAACTCGATCTTGACCTTGGGCAGAAGGTCGACCGTGTACTCGCGGCCGCGATAGAACTCAGTGTGGCCCTTCTGGCGGCCGTGGCCGCGGGCTTCCAGAATGGTCATGCCTTCGATGCCGGCTTCGAGCAGGGCATCCTTGACTGCATCCAGCTTGGAGGGCTGGAGAATGGCTTCGATTTTGATCATACGCAAAATGCCTCGTTTGACAGGGTAACAGGCGGGGGGGCTGGTTGGGCCAGTCCCCCCGGTATTTTGATGAAAAGCATCTGAACAAAAACCTTACGTGTTGAGGTCGTATCCTTCCTCGTTGTGCTGCGAGAGGTCGAGTCCGGCGGCTTCGTCTTCTGCGGAGACACGGAGGCCGACGAGCTTGTCCACGACGAAGAGCAGCACCAGCGTGCCGACGATGGAGATGCCCCAGGCAATGGCGACGCCGGCTGACTGATTGAGCAACTGGCCCCAGTGGCCGTCGATGGCGCCGGAGGGGAGCGGGTTGCCGGCCGCGTCCTTGAAGACCGGGTTGATGACGCTGGCGGCGAAGATGCCGGTGAGCAATGCGCCGACGGTTCCGCCGGCTCCATGCACGCCAAAGGCGTCCAGGGAGTCGTCGTAGCCAAAGAAGCTTTTCACCATGAAGACCATGGAGAAGCAGACGACGCCGGCGACGAGGCCGATGACCAAGGCGCTCATGGGGTGGACAAATCCGGAGGCGGGGGTGATGGCCACCAGTCCGGCAACCGCGCCGGAGATGGCGCCCAGGGCGGTGGGCTTGCCGTTGTGAATCCACTCGGCGATGGACCAGCCGATGGCCGCAGCGGCGGTGGCAAAGTGGGTGTTGACGAAGGCGCTGGTGGCCAGCGGGCTGGCGGCCAGCGCGCTGCCGGCGTTGAAACCGAACCAGCCCACCCACAGGAGACAAGCCCCGACGAAGCTGAGCACCATCGAGTGAGGCTGCATCTTGGTCTGCGGATAGCCGATGCGCTTGCCCATGTAAAGGCAGCAGATCAGAGCGGAGACGCCGCTGGTGATGTGGACCACGGTTCCGCCGGCGAAGTCGAAGCTGGGGAAGGGGGCGTGAATATTGGAGGAGTTGAGCAATCCGCCGACGCCCCAGACCATGTGGGCCATGGGGCAATAGACCAGAAGCGACCACAGGGAGAGGAAGAGAGCCATGGCGCTGAACTTCATGCGCTCGGCAAAGGCGCCGCAGATGAGCGCCGGGGTGATGATGGCGAACATGAGCTGATAGACCATGATGGTCTGCTCGGGGATGGTGGCGGCGTAGTTGAGGTTGGGCGCCAGGCCCACGCCGCGCAGGAAGAGGTTATGGAAGCCGCCGACAAAGGCGTTGCCGGGGCCGAAGGCCAGCGAGTAGCCGACGATGGCCCAGAGGACGGTGACCAGGCACATCATGGCGAAGCTCTGCATCATGGTGCCGAGAATGTTCTTTCTGCGGACCAGGCCGCCGTAGAAGAGAGCCAGTCCGGGACCGGTCATCAGCAGGACCAGGGCGGCGGAGGTGAGCATCCAGGCGTTATCGCCCGCGGACTGGGCGTTGGCGGTAGCGGTCTGATTGGCTTGGATGGCTTGTTGAAGGGCGGCTATCTGGGCCTGGGTGTCAGGAGCCGGGGCGGCTGGGGTTGAGGCGGGCGCCTGTGCCATCACCAAGGCCGGTATACCCAGGACGGCAGCTAGAAGCAGCAGTTTGATTGCGCGACAACACATAAGGTTTTCACTCCCCCAAAGCATGCAGTCGCTCGAAAGCATGCGATGTGGCGGGATTCCGGCCGCCAATCCGGAAGAAGCAAGGAAGGACACACCGGCGGCGTGAGCCTGCACGGATCAAAGCCGCTGCCGGAACAGGAATTTCGCTTAGGAACTGCCGGACATGGCTGATCCAGCCCGGTGGAGGGCCAGAATCAGCTCAACTCTCAGATGAATCTGACAGAAGTCTAGGGTTCTCCGCATAAGGAATCCATGAAGAATTCCCGGAATTGCTGCCAAAAATGCGGAAGAGTGGACAAATCGCAATGGTAATCTCATCGATTCTGCGCTACATGGCACTCTCCGAGCGCCAGGCACAGATGTATTCATCGAGATGCCCTTCTTGAAGGAAAGGTCCTCTCGCTGAATGCGGATTTGATCCGCGCCGGTTCAAAGACGGCTACATCCTGCGGTTAGATCGCGGTTTCGCCGCGTTCATCGTTACGGATGCGGATGGCCTCGTCGACGCGGCTGATGAAGATCTTTCCGTCGCCGATGTGGCCGGTGCGGGCGGCGCCGAGGATGGCCTGCACGGCCTTCTCCTTGAGCGCGTCGCCGACGACGATTTCGAGCTTGATCTTGGGCAGCAGGTCGATGGTGTATTCGCGGCCGCGATAAAACTCGGTGTGGCCCTTCTGGCGGCCGTGTCCGCGGGCTTCCAGGATGGTAATGCCCTCGATGCCGGCTTCGATCAGGGCTTCCTTGACTGCATCCAGCTTGGCGGGCTGGATCACCGCTTCAATCTTGAGCATGGGCGGATTCCTCGCTTGAGAGCTTAAACGGCGGAGCCGCGCCGCGGGCATGGCTCCGCCGGGTTGAATCACGAGTTCAGGTCGTAGCCTTCCTCGCCGTGCTGGGAGAGGTCAAGACCGGCGGCTTCGTCGGCTGCGGAGACGCGCAGGCCCATCGTCTTGTCAACCAGGAACAGCAACACAAGAGTGCCCACGATGGCCAGAGCCCATCCGATGCCTACGCCGACGGCCTGGTTGAGGACCTGATGCCAGTTGCCGTCGATGGCGCCGGTGGCGACGGGATGGCCGGCGGCGTCCTTGCCGTAGGCGGCATTGATGGCCCCGGAGGCAAGCAGGCCGGTGAGCAGCGCGCCCATGGTTCCTCCGATGCCGTGGACGCCAAAGGCGTCGAGGGAGTCGTCGTAGCCAAAGAATTTCTTGACTTTGAAGACCATGAAGGAGCAGACGACGCCGGCGATGAGGCCGATGAGCAGGGCAGACATGGGTTGGACAAAGCCGGAGGCCTGGGTGATGGTGGCCAGGCCGGCAACCGCGCCGGAGATGGCGCCCAGGGCGGTGGGCTTGCCATTCTGAATCCACTCGGCGACCACCCAGCCGATGGCTCCGGCGGCGGCGGCGAACTGAGTGTTGATAAAGGCGCTTGTGGCCAGCGGACCGGCACTGAGCGCACTGCCGGCGTTGAAGCCGAACCAGCCTACCCACAGCATAGCGGCACCGATGAAGCTGAGCACCATCGCGTGGGGTGGCATATCCTGCTGAGGGTAACCGGCGCGCTTGCCCAGATAAAGAGCGCAGACCAGCGCGGAGACGCCGCTGCTGATGTGCACCACCGTGCCGCCGGCGAAGTCGAAGACCGGCCAGTAACCGCCCGTAACGTTGAGGATTCCGCCCACGCCCCAGATCATGTGGGCCAGGGGGCAGTAGACGACCAGCGACCAGAGCGACAGAAAGACGGCCATGGAGCTGAACTTGACGCGCTCGGCAAAGGCTCCGGTAATCAGCGCCGGAGTGATGATGGCGAACATGAGCTGGTAAATCATGAAGGTCTGCTCGGGGATGGTTCCGCCGTAGTTGGGGTTGGGCGCGAGCGAGACGCCGCGCAGAAAGGCGTGCTCAAAGCCGCCGATGATGCCGTTGCCGGCCCCGAAAGCCAGCGAGTAGCCGACCAGCGCCCACAGAACGGTGATGAGCCCCATCATGGCGAAGCTCTGCATCATGGTACCCAGGATGTTCTTGCGGCGAACAAGCCCGCCATAGAAGAGCGTCAGGCCGGGCGCGGTCATCAGCAGGACCAGGGCCGCAGAGATCAACACCCAGGCGTTGTCGCCGGCGGTCTGGGCGTCGCGGACGGCTTGTTGGAGGGCGGCGATTTGGGCCTGGGTGGCTGGAGGCGAGGGACCCAGGGCGGGGGCCACGGCAAACGCCATGGCTGGGAGTCCCAGCATGGCAGAGACAAGGAACAGCTTGATTCCACGATAACAATGCATGCGATTCCGCTCCGAAAGGGTGGGTGCGAATGGATGAATGAACAGGCAAAAAACTCCTGCGGGCAGCGACCGGCGAGCAGAAGAACAGAGGGTCAAAGATCCGATTTGATCGGTGCATCCTTTATAAAGTTTTCGTAATGATTTGAAAAGGGTTTTGTGAAGGCAGGCGAATTTTTGTGATTATTGCCCATTTTCCGATATCTTGGGGACGAGGCGGACGAGGGAGATGCAATGCGAAAGGAAGCGGGGGGATGAGGAAATAAGGGAACAGGGGATTGCGGTGTTTGCCAGAGCGGGTGGGCCGCACAAGAGCCATTCCCGAAAAGAGAGCAATCCTGACCATGCCTTCTTGACGCAAGAAGTTCTATATTGACAATATGGCGGCCACAGCAGAGCGGGACCACTATCTTTTTGGAGCATTGGAGAGCAGCGGGAAGAACCGCGCCAAGCTCCGGGAGGTGAGCTACGGCTACGAACAGCCGGAAGGCGTCCTGCTGACCTCGCTGGATTTTGCGGTGAACTGGATCCGGAAGAGCTCCATATGGCCCATGACCTTTGGCCTGGCCTGCTGCGCCATTGAAATGATGTCGATGGGCGCGGCGCGCTTCGATATCGCGCGGTTTGGCGCCGAGGTCTTCCGGCCCTCGCCGCGGCAGTCGGACCTGATGGTGGTTGCCGGGCGGGTTTCGTGGAAGATGGCGCCGGTGATTCGCAGGCTGTATGACCAGATGCCGGAGCCGAAATGGGTCATCTCGATGGGCGCCTGCGCGACCTCAGGCGGGGTTTTCAACAACTATGCCCTGGTGCAGGGAGTGAATCAGGTGATTCCAGTGGACGTGTATGTTCCGGGGTGTCCACCACGTCCCGAGCAACTCTTGTATGCGATAACGCTTCTACAAGAGAAGATACAACGTGAGCCTCGGAGCCTGTTGAAGACGCTGAACGCCGGATAATAGGCAGTGTGAAAAGCCAGTACTCGGGCGCAAGTTACCGAAGTAACCAATTTTTGCCTGTGACGTTGAACGAGATGAGGAAGGGCAACTCGTTGAAAAAAATGTACTCTGCGGAATCGTCCCATGGTAAGTTTAGTATTGCTGTAGGGAAATTTTGCGGTCCGATCATTGTGCGGATCCTCGTCAGCCCGAGCGTCGGCCCGAGCCGGAATCTGTACTCGAAACAGCCCCAACTATCTGTTCAGTCAGTTTAATTGCGGAGGAAAAACGCATGTACGTCCGTGTTTCAAAGTCTGTAAGCCGGGTTCTCGCGCTGGCTCTTGTGGCGTTGATACCCGTTGCCCTGGCTGCCCAGGGAACAACCACGTCTGCCGGGAAACCCGCTGCGGACGATTCCCTATCGAAGTGGGACATCTTTGGGGGCTACAGTTACATCGCGCCCCATGGAACGATAGAGTCTCCGATGCAAGGCACAAATCTTCCAGTCGCCTACACGGCAATCACCAGTGGCGGTATCGGGAGTGTAGCCCGCTACTTTAACAGGTATGCAGGTGCCGAGGTCGTGGGCGATGCACATCTTGAGAACGAGTCGCAGCCCGGTGGAGTTTGGTCGACCTCAAAGGATGATATGAGTGGCGCGTCGGCCGGCTTGATTTTCCGGTTTCCGACCACCAACATCACGCCCTTCGTTCACGGCTTGGTGGGCGGTGAGCGCGTAGGCGGCCCTCACTGGCAGCCTGACAGATGGGGACCGGTGTTGACCGCGGGCGGAGGCATGGACTACATCACTCCGTTTCTCCACCGTCACTTGGCGATTCGGGTGTTCCAGGCGGATTACCAGTACACCCACGAAGATTTCGGCCCGGTAGACTTCACAGGTGGCCGCGCCAACATCAACGCAGCGCGCTTGAGCGCCGGCCTCGTGTACCACATTGGCTCCATCGCGCCCCCTCTGCCGGTGACGCTGGCGTGCTCGGCCAGCCCGACTACGATCTTCCCCGGCGACCCGGTCACGTTGACCGCGATGGCAGGCAACCTGGATCCCAAGCTGAATGCGGTTTATTCCTGGACGGGAGTGCCGGGCTTGAAAGGCAATGGAACGACAGCTTCGTTGGACTCGGCAGCCACAGGTTCGCTGGCGGCCGGTTCCTACACGGCGAAGTGTGGAGTGAAGGAAGGCAAGCCCGGCAAGGAAGGCCTCCAGCCGTGGGAATCTGCCGACGCATCGGCCAGCTTCACGGTGAAGGCCTTTGAGCCGCCGACGATCAGTTGCGCGGCCAGCCCCACCACCCTCAATCCAGGCGACAAGAGCGTAGTCACCGCTGCGGGCCTGAGCCCGCAGAACCGCCCGCTGACTTACAGCTACTCGGCTGCGTCAGGGACCATCAGCGGAACTGGCGCCTCGGTGGTGTTCGATTCGACGGGTGCGCCGACCGGCTCCGTAGCCATCATCTGCAATGTATCGGACGACAAGGGTCAGACGGCAACCGCGAACACCAGCGTGACGATTGCGCCTCCTCCGCCTCCTCCGGCCCCTCCCGCGGAGCAAGTGCGGCTCGAGGCTCGCCTGGCGTTGCACAGCGTCTTTTTCCCGACCGCTCAGCCCAGGGCCGAACTTCCCAATGGCGGCCTGTTGGCCAGCCAGCTGGCAACCCTGGCCACCCTGGCGACGGACTTCAAGAGCTACCTCACATTCAAACCGGATGCTCACCTGACTCTAAGCGGACATTGCGATGTGCGCGGATCAGTGGAGTACAACCAGGCGCTTTCCGAACGCCGTGTCGCTCGCACAAAACAGTTCCTTGTTGAACAGGGTGTACCCGAAGCCAAGATTGAAACGCGCGGCCTTGGCAAGGACCAAGAGCTCACCGCGGACCAGGTGAAAGAGCTGGTGGAACAGAATCCCGACCTGAGCGATGCGGAGCGGGCGAAGGTTCTCCATGACCTGAACGTCATTGTCCTGGCTCAAAACCGCCGTGTAGACGTTACCCTGAGCACCACGGGCCAAGAATCGGTGCGCCTGTACCCGTTCAACGCCGCCGATTCGCTGACGCTTATTCAGGAGAAGTCTACGACGCCCAGAAAGAAGGCCGCGGCCACAAAGAAGTAATCCACCCCGGTCGATGAGACCAAGGTAAAGCCGCACAGACGTGCAAGCCCTGGCGGCCAAGGAGCAAGTCAAGAAGGTGAAATAAGGTGGGGAGGGGGCGCACAAGGCTCCCTCCAGAGGAAGAAATGTCCCTGGTTGTTCAGCATGATTGGAAGGAGAATCACATGGATTTGAGAAATCTGAAGTCTGTTTGTTTGGTTCTGGCTGCGGCGAGTTTTGCCCTCTTACCGATGGGGTGCAAAAAGGCTCCGCCTATAACGCTGACGGCCCAGGCCAATCCGCCCGCGGTCTTCCCCGGTGAGCCGGTCACAGTGAGCGCGGCCGCCGGATCGGTGGATACCAACAAGAAGAACAATGTGATTTACAGCTGGTCGGGAACCGGCGTGACGGGCAACGGAACGACGGCCACGGTAGCCACTGCAACGCTTGCGCCGGGCAGCTATGCGGTGAAGGCGGAAGTGAAGGAAGGCAAGCCGGGCAAGGAAGGCCTGAAGCCGGGTCAGTCGGCAGAAGCCTCGGCGAGCTATACAGTGAAGCCGTTTGAGCCGCCGACAATCAGCTGTTCGGCCAACCCCGGCACCATCAAGCCGGGCGAGACCAGCGCTGTGACGGCAGTGGGCCTGAGCCCGCAGAACCGCCCGTTGACCTATAGCTACTCGGCCTCGGCCGGCACGGTGACGGGCAACGGAACGACGGCGACTTTCAATTCGACGGGCGCGCCAACGGGCACGGTGGGGATCACCTGCAACGTGAGCGACGACAAGGAACATACGGCAACAGCCAGCACCAGCGTGAACATTCTGGCGCCATATGTGCCTCCGGTTCCGCATACGCAGGCTCTTTCTTCGATCAGCTTCGCGACCGACAAGAAGCGCCCGACGCGGGTGGACAACGAAGCCAAGGCGATTCTGGACGAAATAGCCCTCGAGGCACAGAAGCAGCCGGATGCGAAGCTGGTGGTTGTGGGCGAAGCGGATGCCAAGGAGAAGGAGAAGACCGCGAAGGAGCAAAAGGCCGCGCTGAAGCACAAGCACCTCAAGGTTGAGGACCTGGCCGCCGAGCGCGCCGTCAACGTCAAGGAGTACCTGGTGACGGAGAAGGGCATTGACGCATCCCGCATCAGTGTCGCGACCGGCACGGCGGACGACCAGAAGGTGGAAAACTATCTGGTGCCCGCGGGTGCGACCTTCACAGCCGATGTGCAAGGAACTACCCCGGTGGATGAGACCATGGTGAAGCCGGAGGTGCGCAAGCCCCTGGGCGAGAAGCCGGCGCACCACAAGAAGCCGGCCAAGCCGACATCGGCGCGATAGGCCACCTGGCCTGCACAGGCAATGAACCGGTTCGTCAAGCCTTCCCGCAATCATGGAAGGCTTGACGAACGCAGGGCTGAGCGATTCCTCCTGCAATTTTTTGAGGCTGACCGGCAAGCCGGCCGGCCTCTTTAGTTTTGTGCACCTTCTTTTGAGCGCCCTCTTTTATTTACACTTCTCTTTGAAACCCGGGAGTTCCTTTCTTCAATGAGCCGCTTGCAAATTTGTCTTGATTTTCCATATTGGCGCGGCGGTCTCGCACCGGGCGCTCTGGCTTTATTGTTTGCGATTGCCGGGCAGAGATTGCCGGCGCAGTCGCTTTGGAGCGCGGTTGGTCCGGCCGGTGGCGATGCACGCGTCTTTGCCGCGGTTCCCGGCCAGCCCCATCATCTATATCTCGGCAGCACCAACAGTTGGATCTTCGAGTCCGTCGATGAAGGGGCTTCGTGGCATCGGCTTGCGAAGCTGGATCCCTGGGAAGACCTGGTTGTAGACAGCATCCTTGTGGATTCGGCAAATCCTGCAGTTGTCTATGCGAGCGGATGGAAGGCCGACCAGCGCGATGGCGGGATGTGGGTGAGCCGCGATGGGGGCAGACACTGGGACGCGGTGGAAGGTTTGCGCGGCCAGTCGGTTTTTTCCCTGGCGCAAGCGCCGTCCGATGCGAAGATCTTGTACGCCGGGACATGGGAGGGGGTGTATCGCAGCACGGATGCGGGCGCAACCTGGAAATCCATCAGTCCACAGGGCAGCGAGGAGATTCACGAGGTGGAATCGCTGGCGGTGGACCCCGTGGACCCCAATATCGTCTACGCGGGCACGTGGCACCTGCCCTGGAAAACATACGACGGCGGCAATAGCTGGAAAAGCATCAAAGACGGGCTGATCGACGACTCCGACGTGTTTTCGATCATCATCGACCCGGAAAGCCCGCAGACGGTCTTCCTGAGCGCGTGCAGCGGGATCTACAAGAGCGAGAACGCGGGCGAGCTGTTCCAAAAGATCCAGGGGATTCCCAAGACGGCGCAGCGCACGCGGGTTCTGATGCAGGACCCGGCGCATCGGGAGGTGGTGTATGCCGGAACTACCGAGGGCCTGTACAAGACGGTGGACGGGGGGAAGACCTTCCGGCGCATGACCGGGCCGGACGTGATCGTGAACGGCGTGTATGTGGACCCGCAGGATTCGAATCGCGTGCTGCTGGCGACGGATCGCGGCGGGGTGCTTGCAAGCAAAGACGGGGGGACGAGTTTTGATCCTTCGAATGAGGGTTTTTCGGGACGCAAGGTGGAGGCGTTGCTGGTGCCACCTGCGGTGGGGCCAACTGCGCCTGCGGCGCGAATCTTTGCCGGGGTGGTGAATGACAAGTCCTATGGCGGGGTTTTTGTTTCCAGCGATGGCGGCGCGCATTGGGAACAGATCTCCGAGGGGCTGGAGGGGCGCGATGTCTTTGCCCTGGCGCAGGCGCAGGACGGAACCGTGCTGGCCGGGACCAGTCACGGCATTTTTGCGCTGGAGGCGGGCACAGCGGATGCTCCGGGCGCGCGTTGGAGCCCGCGCAACACGATTCAGAACACGCTGGTGAAAACGGCCACGGAAACCCACTATGGAAAGCGCGTCAACGTGGAGAAGCGGGTGAAGGCCACGGTCTACGAATTGGATAGCCGCGTGAATGCCTTCGATCTATCGGGAGATGTCTGGGTGGCCTCGACCGGCATCGGCCTGCTGACCAGCAGGGACCAGGGCGCAAGCTGGCAGGGCGGCCCGGTGATGGGCTCGGGCGAATACTTATCGGTGACCGCGCATGGAGCAACGATGGCCGCGGCCCGGGCGGATGGAGTGGTTCTCTCCACCGATGCCGGCTTGACCTGGACGCCGATGGGCATTCCAACGATGCTCACGCGCATCCATCGCGTGGCTTTTTCAGCGGATGGGACGTTGTGGCTAGGGGCGCGCGAAGGCGTCTATTTTACTCGCGACCTGGGCAAGACGTGGCTGTGGATGGAGCGGCTGCCGTTCCGCGACGTGGACGATCTAACCTATGAGGCAGCGCTGGGCAAGGTGCTGGCGAGCTCGCGGAGCAACGACCAGGTGTACGCAATCGACCCCAAGACGCTGGACTGGAAGTGGTGGCAGACCGGTTACCGCATCGGGCTGATCCGCGCGGCGGGAAAGCGTCTGGTGGCAGCTTCTCTGTATGATGGGGTGCTGGTTGAGCCGCAGGCTGCCGAAGTGGAAACCGGACAACGGTGAACGGCCGAAGGAAATAGAAAACAGTTTTCGCGGGGAAAAGATTTATTTCTGTATCATTAGTCTATGCGCGCTGAAACAGCGGATCTCCGCGGACAGAGTGGAAGCCACGCCTTTCGAAGCCACGACCCTCGCCTGGAGCCGATTGCGGCCAAGGTGCTGGCCCAAGAGCGGCTGGACTTCAACGACGGCCTTGCGCTTTACGGCTCCTCGGATGTGCTTGCGGTGGGCTGGCTGGCCAACCATGTGCGTGAGCGGATGCACGGCGACGTGACTTACTTCAACGTGAATCGCCACATCAACCCCACCAACGTGTGCGTGGCGGCTTGCAAGCTGTGCGCCTTCGGGCGCAAGAAGGGCGACCCGGCGGGTTACACGATGGCGCTGGAAGAGGCGTGGGAGACGGCGGCCTCGGGCTATTCGGAGGCGGTGACCGAGTTTCACATCGTGGGCGGACTGCACCCGGACCTGCCGTTTGAATATTATCTCGATCTGGTGCGGGGGCTGAAGGAGCGATTTCCCAAGGTACACATCAAGGCTTTCACGATGGTGGAAGTGGCCTATCTGGGGCGGCGGGCCAAGCTGAGCATTGAAGATACATTGGTGAAGTTGCGCGATGCGGGCGTGGACTCGATGCCCGGCGGCGGAGCGGAGATTTTCGCTGCGAGGGTGCGATCGATCATCTGCGACCATAAGATCGACGGCGAGGAGTGGCTCCAGACGGCTCGGCTGGCGCACAAGCTGGGCTTCAGGTCCAATGCGACCATGCTCTACGGCCACATTGAGAACGACGAGGACCGCGTGGACCACTTGCTGAAGCTACGCGCTCTACAGGACGAGACGGGCGGATTTCAGACCTTCATCCCGCTGGCCTTTCACCCGGAAAACACGTCTCTCGATCATTTGCCGGTGACCACGGGGCTGACGGACATTCGCCAGATCGCGGTGAGCCGGCTGCTGCTGGACAACTTTGCGCACATCAAGGCCTACTGGCAGATGCTGACGCCGAAGATTGCGCAGATTGCGCTGCGCTTTGGCGCCGATGATCTGGACGGCACGGTCGTCGAAGAGAAGATTTACCACGATGCCGGCGCGACGACGCCGCAGGGCATGACGCGCAAGGAACTTTGCCGGCTGATTACCGAGGCCGGGCGGGTTCCGGTGGAGCGCGATACGTTGTATTCTGCAGTGACGCGGACTGAGGACAGTTTTGTTGTCGCCGTATAAGACGAAGTTGGAAAGGGGCGAGCGCAATGGAAGATTTTGGTTGGAAAGCCGTGGTTGGATTTTGCTGGGGATTCGTGTGGGGAATCGGGTGCTCGCTCGCGATCCTGTATTCCATCTACCTGGCCGGCTACCGCAAGGCGATCAAGGATTCTCTCAAACCGGTAAAGCCGAAGCGGTTCACGGAGGTGTTTGAGAGAGTCCAGGCCCGGCGAGCCAAGAAGGCTGCGTCCGCGCCGAAGTGATGCGGCGACTACTGCCGCACGACCGCTCCGCCTTTCATCACAAAACTTACGCGCTCCACCACTGAGATGTCTTCGAGCGGGTTGCCGGGGACGGCGACGATGTCGGCAAAGTAGCCGGGCTTGAGTTCGCCGATCTGGCCCTCCCAGCCGAGCAGTTTTGCGCCTTCGATCAAATCGGCTTGCAGCACGGCCAGCGGCTTCATGCCGTAGCGGACCATCAGCTCCAGCTCGACGGCCTGCGTTCCGTGCGGAAAGGGTCCGACGTCGGAGCCGACAGCGAAGGGGATGCCGGCGGCGACCTGGCGCTTGAACTCGCGAATTTTGTAGTCGAGCAGGGCTGCTTCGCGCGCGGCTTGGGCGGGCGATTCCGTGTGGTGCGCAAAATAGTCGAAGATAGCGAAGGTGGGGACGGCGGGGATATTCTTCTCAATCATTAGCCGCATGGTTTCGTCGCTGAGCTGGGTGGCGTGATCGATGGAAGCGACGCCTGCCTGCGCGGCATAGAGAGTGCCAGGCTCGCCCATGGCGTGGACGGCGACGCGCGTGCCCATACGGCGGGCTTCGTCAACCGCAGCGGCCAGTTGCGCCTCAGTGTATTGGTAGGGGGTGTGCAGGACGCCATCGACCATGTGGTCCGGTCCGGTCTCGTATATCTTGACGAAGTCCGAGCCTTCCTTGTGCTGTGCGCGGATGACCGCGACGAGCTGATCGATGGAGTTGGCGTAGTCGGCGTTGGAGAGCACACGTTGGGCTGGGTTGTAGTGGATGGCGTCTTCGTGGCCTCCCAAAATATCGATGGCGTTGCCACTGATGCGCAGGCGCGGACCGGGAATGAGGCCCTGGTCGATGGCGTCGCGGACGGCCGTGTCGGCGGAGCCGGCGCCTTCGGTGCCCATGTCGCGCTCAGCGGTGAATCCGGCCAGCAGGTCGGCTTTGGCGGCTTGGGCGGCGAGGATGGTGCGCCAGGGAACCGACTCCTCGACGGTTTGCAGGTCTTCGGCGCCGGGATGCAGGAAGAGATGGACGTGAGCGTCGATGAGGCCGGGAAGGAGCGTGGCGTCGCCGAGGTCGATGATCCTGGCGCCCTTCGGATGGTCAACGGAGACGCCTACGGCGCGAATGCGATCGCCCTCGACGAGAACTTCGCCGGGTTGGAGCAGGGCGCCGGTGTCGATCTGCAGCAGGCGGGCGGCGTGAAGAACGATGGGCGCGGGGGCCGGTTGCTGGGCGGGTGCAACGGCCGCAAGAGGCAGGGCTGCGCTGAGGGCCAACAGAAATGCCCAGCGCAAAAGACGAGGGCGCACAGAGAAATTCGGCATGGCTACCACTATGCCGCATCGAATTCGGCTTGTCGATGGGTGATTTGCGGACGGCTCGGACGATTGCGCGCACAGGCAAGGGGAGCTGCCGATGGGCCGTTGACCTGGCATCTGGCAGCAGCCTGCCTCATTCATCCAATGTCACCACGCCGCTATCGCCATCCACCGTGATGCGCTGTCCGCTGTGGATTCGATCGGTAGCCACGCCGGTTCCCAGCACCGCAGGCACGCCGTATTCGCGCGCCACAATTGAGCTGTGACTCAGCGGGCCGCCCACATCCGTAACGATGCCTGACGCCAGGGCGAACAGGGGCGTCCACGCCGGCGTGGTGATTTTGGCCACCAGAATATCTCCCGGCTTCATCTGGTCGAATTCTTCGGGACCGTGAATCACACAGGCTGGGCCGGTCACCCTCCCTGGGCTGGCGCCAATTCCCTTCATGATGTTGCCGGCCGCCTGGCTGCTGCGCGCGGGCATCCAGCGGCTGAGGTCCAGGCCGAAGAAGCGAGCGCCCCCTTTAACAGGCAACACGACAGGCGGCATAACACTGAGTTCCCGCTGCCAGGTCTGGCGCCGCTCCGCTATCGCGCGATGATAGTCTCCCGCGGGCTGGCCGTCGTCGAGCGAGCGCGCCGCGGCCTCGACCTCATCCCACTTCAGCCAAAACACCTCGTCGGGTTCCGCAATTGCGCCCGCGGCAGCCATCCGGCGTCCCAACTCGCGCAGGATGCGGCGCAGCACCGGCCAACCCAGGCCAACGCTGGCCAGCGCGTCCTCGCGCATAGGCGCCACACGCTGCGCCCAGCCCAGCACGCTCCTGAACAAGCGCAGGCGTAGCCCGCGCAGCCGCGCCAACTGCGATGCGGCGGCCTGCTCCCGCGCGGCCACGGCTGCCGCCTGCCGCTCGTAGGGGCTGCGACCTTGTCCGGCAATAAAGTATTTGAGCGTTTCGAGCAGGGACGCCGGGGCCTCGGCGGGGAGGGTCTTGGCGAAATCCAGGTCGTAGACGGCGTGGCCAAAACGGTTCAGATGCTCCGCCAGGCTCGCGGAGAATTCACGCCAGCTTTCTCCGTCTGCGATAGGCGACGCTTGCGCTTCGTATGCCGCTGCAATCTCTTTGCTGCTGGCCCGCGCAAGATAATTGGTAAGCCCGGCCTGGCCGCGCGCCCACATGGCCAGATCGTAGAGCGACTTCTCCGCGCGGATCGGCGTGCTGTCGAAACCCAGCAGGAAAGTTAGCGCGGGCGGGTCGCTCTTGCGCTTGATGAGGTGGTTATACGCATTTGTAAAAGCGGCTTCGCTGAGATTCACAACTCCGAGGACGAGTTGGACGCTCACATAGTAGCTTGCCGCCGCCTCCACGATGCGGTGCGCGCCGGCCAGCAGTTCAGGGGAAGGGGTCGCTGCCAGATCGCGCCCGGTCCACACACTGGTCGCGTTCGCATAATGCGGGCGTGCTTCATCGGCCCACTGCGCCGGCGCTGTGCGCAGCATCCTGACCAACCTGCGCCACCGGACAATCATGGTGAAGAGCAGCCGCGCCGTTTGCCACGCAGTCAACCTCATCTCGTAATATACGTACCCATGGACGGTCAGGAGCGCAATCGAGTCGCCCTGGAGATCCATCGTCTGCGCCATGATCTGCTGTGTCGCCTCGCTCCACACCGGCAAGGCCAGCGTTGCGAACAACGGTGAGAGCGGCTCAGGCAGCAATTCGGCTACGCTTTGCCGGAAGTATCTGGCCCCTGCTTGCGGGACCTTCCATTCGAACGCCGCGCGCGCTTCGGGCAGCGCGGTTATGGGCCGCGCCTGCACAATAAAGATGCGCCCGTCGCACATGGCCCATTCGATGTCCATTGGCTGGCCGTAGAGCTGCTCAATCTGTACGCCCAGCCGAGCCAGTTCCGCGACCTGCGCCGGCTCCAGCGCGGCCTGCCTGCGCCTGCCGGCCGGGACCGGCTCCTCGCGCGTGCCCGTCTCCAGGCGCACCGTCATCACCTCTTTGCTGGCGATTTCCCGGGATGCGATTGCGCCGGTTTGCTTGTTGACGACGATGGTGTCTGGCGTAACCTGGCTGCTGACGACAGCCTCGCCCAGGCCCCAGGCCGCGTTGATCATCAGTTCATCGCGCGCGCCCGTCACCGGGTTCGCGGTGAAGGCGACGCCGGCGGCCTGGGCCGCAACCAGCCGCTGCACGACGACCGCGATGCTGACGTCTTCCGGCCGGATCCCTTGCCGCTGGCGATAGCCGATGGCGCGCCCCGTCCACAACGACGCCCAGCACCGCTTGACGGCATCGAGTACCGCATCGGGGCCGCGCACGTTCAGGTAGGTCTCCAATTGGCCCGCGAACGACGCATCCGGCAGGTCTTCCGCCGTTGCCGACGAGCGTACCGCCACGGCAAGATCGGCGCCCAGCTCGCGATACCGTTGCCGGATGGCGCCGGCGATCTCGACCGGCATTGTCCCTTGTGCGAAGAGGGATTGGATCTGCTCCGAGGCGCGCTCCAGGGTGGCGGGGTCGTTGGCTTGCGCCTGTGCCACGGCAGCCAAAATTCCGTCGCGGAGATGGTTCTCTTCCACAAAGCGGCGGTAGGCTTCGGTGGTGACATGAAAGCCGGGAGGCACGGGCAGGCCAGCAGCCACCATGCGCGCCAGCGATGCGCCCTTGCCGCCGACTCGTTCGAGCGCCGCATCCGGGCTATCCAGAGGGAGAGTGAATGAACTGGCCGGGAATGAACTCATCTTTGGCCTCGATCCTTTCGAGAGACCGCGTCCCGTGCACGAGCTACCGTCCCCCTGAGATTCCGCCCTCGATGCGCCGGGCACAATCCCGACGCAATTATAGTCGCAAGCCGTTAGCCGAATGTGAATTGACCAACGACCCATGCAGAGGAAGCAAATCGGCTCTGGTGTGGCAGCGGCCTGAAGACAAGGAGCAGGCGATCTATTGCAGGAACTCGCGGACGAACTTGTTCTGGCTCTTGACCAGTTCGTGCAGCGAGCCGTCGAAGATGAGGCGGCCTTCTTCGAGCATGAGGAAGGTGGTGTTGGGATCGGTTTCGCCTTTGGGGAGAAGGACCATGCGGCCGAGTTCGGGGTCGAAGCGGTGGTTGCAGAGGATGAAGGCGTCCTGAAGGCGATGGGTGACCATCAGCGAGGGGGTGTGGTAGACGTCGCGCTCCTTGACGATGAGCTCGATGATGGTGGTGGAAGTGACGGGGTCAAGGCCGCCGGTGGGCGAGTCGTAGAGCAGCAGTTCGGGCTGGTGGATGAAGGCGCGGGCGATGGCCACGCGGCGGCGCATTCCGCCGGAAAGGCTGGCCGGATAAAGGTCGAAGGTCTCCTCCAACTCGACAAAGCGCAGAGCATCGCGGACACGGCTGTCGATTTCGTCGTCGGGAACCCGCTCCTGGATCAGTTGGTAGGCCACGTTGTCGCGGACAGTGAGCGAATCGAAGAGCGCGCCCTCCTGGAAGACCATGCCGGTGCGGGTGCGGAGGGGAAAGAGCATCTCCTCGGGCATGTGGGAGATTTCTTCGCCGAAGAGTTGGATGCTGCCGCGGTCGGGGCGGAACAGGCCGTTGATGAGCTTGAGCAGGACGCTCTTGCCCACCCCGGCCGGGCCGAGAAGCACGCGTGTCTCTCCCGGCGCAATGGAGAAGCTGACGTCCTGAAGCACCGGCGGGCCGTCAAAGGCGATGGAGACGTTGCGAAAGGCGACGACCGGGCCGGCATCCGCGGCCGGAGCCGGGCTTTGCGGCTGGGAAATGGGGGACGCATTCATGGCAAGAGTCTGAGCAGCACCTGGGTGAGGAGGAAATCGACGAAGATGATGAGCACCGATGCGGAGACGACGGCCTGAATGGTGGCACGGCCCACGCCTTCGGTGCCGCCCGAGGTTCTCATGCCATAGAAGCAGCCGATGGAGCTGAGGATATAGCCAAAGAAGAGCGGCTTGACCAGTCCCTGGACGATGTCGGGATAGTGGAGGTGCTCCCAGGCCATGTCCAGGTACTGGGTGCCGTTCTGATGGTTCATGAAGACGGTGACGAAGGCGCCGCCGAGGATGCCGCAGGCGTCGGCCACGATGGTGAGAAAGAAAAGCATGACAATCGAGGAGAAGATGCGCGGGGTGACCAGCTTGCGCATGGGGTCCACGCCCAGGGCGCGCATGGCGTCGATCTGTTCGGTGACCACCATGGAGCCCAGTTCGCTGGCCATCGAGCTGGCGTTGCGGCCGGAGACCATCACTCCGGTAAGCACCGGGCCCAGTTCGCGGATCATGGTGAGGCTCACAAACTGGCCGGTGACGGCGGTGGCGCCGAAGGCCGAGAGCGTGGCCGCCGATTGCAGCGCCAGCACACCGCCGGTGGAGAGCCCGGAGAGCACAACGATGGACAAGGAGCCGACGCCTATGATGTCCGCCTGAACCAGGAACTCCGGCCAGTAGATGGGGGGACGCCAGAGGTTGAGGAAAGCGCGATATGCGAACAGGGAGTAATCCTGCACGGTAAGCACAATATTCTTGGCGGCTTTTTCGATCGGGTCTAACGCCATCGGGTTTGCCTGACTTCGGGTGCAGGAGCTTGCGCGCTCCCCTGGACAGGATAGCGCATGAGGCGGAGGCAAGCGGCGCGCAAGGCTGGCAGAGGGTGGGGGCATCGTAAACTGGCAAGGAAAGCGAGCCATGGTGACCCCCGAGGCGGCAGATAAGCTGGACAAGTTTTTTCGAACCTTTGACGGGGGTGGACGCCCGCTCCTACTGCTGGATTACGACGGGACGCTGGCTCCGTTTCGCGTGGATCGGTTCCAGGCACGGCCCTGGGCGGGGGTGCGGGAGCTGCTCAGGCGGATTCAACGGCAGGGCAGGGCGGGATTGGAGACTCGGATGGCGGTGATTACCGGACGGCCCGCCGCAGAGATTGCGCCGATGCTGATGCTCCACTCCATCGACAAGGACCTGTCGATGGGGGCCCCGGCCCTCGAACCGCCGCTGGAGGTTTGGGGACTGCATGGAGCGGAGCGACTCTACCCGGATGGGCGGCGAGAGCTGGAGCAGGCTCCGGCTGCGACCCAGGAGAAGCTCGAAGAGCTGCGCGAGCATCTGCGGCGCGACAGCCTCGGCGGGCTCTTCGAGGACAAGGCCAATGGGGTGGTGATGCATTGGTGCGGGGCTTCGCCGCGGAAGGCAAAGCTGATCGAGCAGCGAACGCGGGCGCTGTTTGAGCCGCTGGCGCGGATGGAGGGGCTGGGGCTGCTGGAGTTTGATGCCGGGCTGGAGCTGCGCGTGGGACGGAACAAGGGCGGAGCGGTCGAGGCGATTCTCGCGGAGACCGGGGCTGGCGGGCCGGTGGCTTTTCTGGGCGACGATTTGAGCGACGAGGCGGCGTTTCGCGCCATCAACAGGGTTGGTCCGCGTGGGCTGAGCGTGCTGGTGCGGCGGGAATGGAGAGAGACCGCGGCGGAGGTTTGGTTGCGCCCGCCGGGGGAGTTGTTGGGGTTTCTGGAGCGGTGGGTGGAAGCAGGGAACAGAGGTTAGGGAATAGGTATTTCCTGTTCCCTCAATCCTTGATCTGCATCCTGTCCAGCAGCGGAAACAGCACCACGGCGATAAGCGAGTTGCCAACCGCCTTGAAGAGCTCGGTGAGCCAGCTCCATTCCTGATTCAGTCCCAACAGGACGCGGTAGATGAAGACATAGATGGTGCTGGACAGCAGGGAGAGCAGAAAACTGAGCACCAGGCGGATGGTGTGGTTCTCCACGTCGATGCGAATGCCTACCGAGGCCGCCAGGAAGCCAACCACAGTTTTGGCAATGCCGTTGACGCCGATGGCGTGGTGGGTAAGCGCATCCTCGAAGAGGCCCATTGCCGCGCCCATCAGCGTGCCCTGAATCGGACTGCGCCGGCCCAGAGCGAAGTAGACCGTGACCACCAGCGGCAGGTCGAACAAGACATAGCCCCTGAGCACGCTCGGGAGCCAGGCCTGCAGCACCAGCGCCGCCAGCGGCGCCAACACGTAGACCAGCAGCGGATAGCGGCGAATCTCAAGATCGCGGCGGGAGTCTGCGCCCAGTTTGGACATGGCTAGGGATTCCTCCGCGGCTCGGTTTGCTGGGCTGGCTTGGCCTCTGTCCCGGGAACGGGCTGGTCTGCCGCGGCCTGCGGCACCGCTCCCGGCGAGAAGCGGTCAGGATGCGCAGGGCGCAGCACCATCGGCGGCGCCGCGGGCGACGCTGGCTTGGCCTGGTTTTGTCCCTGTTCCGGCGTGCCGGAACCCGTGGCCGGAGCCGCGTTTGGCGCCGGATTGGATGCAGGCGCATTGGGGTCGGTCAGCCCGGGGAGCCGCTCGGCCATCACCTCCGATGCCTTCTTCCGTTCCTTGATGGCCTCTGCCTCCGGGCCCTTCAGCGCCTCGCTGGTAGCCATGTCCTGCTGCTCTTCCGGCGAGAAGCGCGGCTGGGTCGATGTGATGACCAGGACCTCATCCAGACGGTCAAGATGCGCCGCGGGCTGCACAATCACGTCAATGAATGAGTCGCGCTCCGGGTCCGGCGCCACTTTTTCCACCACGCCCACGGGCAGCCCTAACGGAAAGATCAGGTCGCCCCCGGCGGTAAGCACTTTTTCGCCTTTTTGGATGCGCTGGTCGGCGAGGATGCCCACGATCTGCGGCTGGCCGGCTGCGTTGCCGCGCAGGATGCCGCGAATCCGCGTGCTCTCCAGGATCACTCCAGCGCCGCTGGTTGGATCATTGATGGGCAGCACCTGCGCAGAGTGCGGAAAGACCTCGCGGATCTTGCCGACGATGCCGTCCGCCGTTATCACCGCCATGTCCCGTTCCAGCCCGTCCGCGGAGCCCTTGTCCAGATAGAAGACCCGCGACTGATCGCTGCCGCTGGAGCCGATGGCCTGCGCGGCCAGGGTCTTGTAGATGTACTTCCGCTGGAAGTCCATGAGCGCCTGCAGGCGCTGGCCCTGGCGGGCATCCTCAAGAAGCGCGGCCTGCTCCAGCCGCAGCCGGTCGATGGTCTTCTGCAGCTCCTGGTTCTGTTCGCGGGTATGGCGGAGGTCGAAATAGTTTTGCCACAGATATATCATGCCCAGTTTGGAGGAGTGAATCAGCCGCTCAGGAGGCGACACCACAGCATCGGCCCACAGGCGGATCAGCCGCACGCCCGGCGCGTCCTGCGGATCGAGGGTGTTGCGGCCGGAGCCGGTCCGGCGCACCTGCACGGCCAACCCGATGATCTGCGCCAACAGGATGGCCAGCAGCACCACGAGATTCCGATAGCGGACGAAAAACGATTCCATGGCCAAAGCTCGGGCTGGGGAAAAGGACTCGATGAGCGGCAGAAGCAAAATCAGCCGGGCGCCCCAGAGCCTGCCTTGAGCTTGCCGAAGGGTCTCGCTTCTTCAGACCTGGGAAACCGCAAACATCTCGCCAGCCCAACCGCTGACAACTGAAAACTGACAACTGCTCAGCCGATCTTGATCTTGCGCAGCAGCCGGAAGTCGGAGAGCATCTTGCCGGTGCCCAGCACCACCGAAGCCAGCGGATCGTCGGCCACCGAGACGGGCAATCCGGTTTCTTCGCGGATGCGCTTGTCCAGGTTCTTGAGCAGAGCGCCGCCGCCGGTCAGAACGACGCCGCGGTCGCTGATGTCGGCCGAGAGCTCCGGTGGCGTGCGCTCCAGGGCCACGCGGATGGCGTTCATAATCACCGCGATGCACTCGCCCAGCGCCTCGCGAATCTCGCTGTCGTCGACGGTGATGCTCTTGGGAACGCCCTCGATCAGGTTGCGCCCCTTAATCTCCATGCTCAGCGGCTTGTCCAGCGGAAAAGCCGACCCGATCTCCATCTTGATGTGTTCGGCCGTTCGTTCGCCGATCAGCAGGTTGTACTTGCGCTTCAGATAGTTGGTAATGGCCTCGTCCATCTGGTTGCCGGCCATGCGCACCGAGCGCGAGTAGACGATGCCCGAAAGCGAGATGACGGCGATGTCCGTGGTCCCGCCGCCGATGTCCACCACCATGTTGCCGCCCGGCTCGGTAATGGGCAGGCCGGCGCCAATGGCCGCCACCATGGCCTGTTCCACCAGGTAGACTTCGCTGGCCTTGGCTCGGTAGGCCGAGTCCTCCACCGCCCGCTTTTCCACCTGGGTGATCTCCGAAGGCACGCCGATGACGATGCGCGGATGTACCAGCATCTTGCGGTTGTGCGCCTTTTGGATGAAGTAGTTCAACATCTTTTCAGTGATTTTGAAGTCGGCGATGACGCCATCCTTCATCGGCTTGATGGCCACGATGTTGCCGGGGGTGCGGCCCAGCATCTCCTTGGCCTCCTTGCCCACGGCTTCCACCTCACCGGTGTTCTTGTTGATGGCCACAATGGAGGGCTCGTTGACAACGATGCCCTTGCCGGCCGCAAAGACCAGGGTGTTGGCGGTGCCTAGATCGATAGCCAGGTCGCTGGAAAACATGCTGAAGAGCGAGCGCAGGCCGTGAGAACGCGAGGAGCGCGAAGGATAGCCGTTCAATGACATGGGGAGACTGGTTATACCTCAAGGCTTATTGTACGGCCAGCAGGCCGGGGCTGTACCGTAACCGCCAACTCCGGCGCAAATGGCCGTCCCGGCGCGGTAAAAACAAGTGTTCACATCGGCGCGGAGGTTCATCCGCCCGTGGGCGGCGACCAACACACCGGCAACGGCCACCGCGAAGGCAATGGAGGTATCGACCCTTTTTACGAGGTGGAAGGCTGTGTATGTCGATTGCTCCGACAAGCTGCAAAGGGCGCAGATCGACAACGCGGAATAACGCCAATTCCGGGTATTCGCGAAAGGGACGGATTCGCTCGACTGGGCCGTCAGGGGAGCGCACCGGTCTATTTCTTCAACTTCGCGTGCAGGAGGACCTCGCCCGCGTGTGAGAGTGTGCAGTCTGCAGTCGTCTGATCGCACTTGTAATGGATATTGATGGGAAAATCACGCCCTCTGATCGCATCGGCCTCTCCGCTTGTTCTGTCCATGAGGAAAGTCTTTCCCGCGCCTGTTTCGATAGCTCCCGTCGCCGCGTCATACCCGACGATTGCATCGTCTCCTTCGATGGAGAGATATACGGGCTTTCCCGTAGCGCTCGTTTCTACTCCTTTGCCAGTAGCAGGAGGTTTAGAAGATGGGCTGGCGGCGTTCGCCTTTGCTCCCTTGCCGATAGCAGGAGTTTTAGAAGATGGGCTGGTGACGTTCGCCTTTGTTCCCTTGCCGGTAGCAGGAGTTTGAGAAGATGGGGTTGGGGCATTCGCCCGGCGTTGTAGCAGTTCATTCTGCTCGTCAACATCAGGGAAATTTGACGTAAAGCTCCAGTGAGCAACGCTCCCATAGGCTATCGCCGGACATGGGATCTCCCCTTGAGAGCGTATGGATTCAATTTGTCCATTCGGCCCGGTTTGATTCTGGAAGATATCCTTGCCTCGCTCCCTCTCAGCCTCCTGAGCATCCAGCTTATCGAAATCGATCGGCTGGTTATCCTGTTCGCTGATTACCTTGCGCCCATGGCTCTTCGCGGCAGGGCTTTGCGCACGGGCCGCGGCAAAAGCCGCCGCTTTCCTGGCATCGTATTTCAACACGATGTTTTGGCGGCACAACACATTGCCGGCGAAATTCTTCAGTTCGACGTTGATGGAAAGCGGGCGTGGCGGATTGCTTACCGCAAGCGCAAACTCTGCGATCCGCGCTGGATTGTTGGGTTCGATCACGAGACTGTATTCAAGCTTGTTATCCCATTTTGTGATGAGATGGCCCTGCAAGCCAACCGAGCTGGAAACGACCGATCCTAAATCCCTCGTCTCGCGCGGCAAGCTTTGCTGCTTCGCCACGATCGGCCCAGGCGGAGGAGTTGGCTTGGCCTCACGCCAGGTGATGAATGCGATGGCGATTCCAAACAGAATACCGACTCCCACAACTATCGCGGCAATGAGGAGGATCGGGCCCGCTTTGGGCTTTGGAGGTTCAATGGCGCGGAGAAATTCAACGACTTGCTCTTGCTGGTCCGCGTCCGGCTTCGCGCCGATAGGCTCTTGCTGGTCCGCGTCCGGCTTCGCGCCGATAGGCTCTTGCTGGTTCGCATCCGGCTTCGCGCCGAGGGGCTCTTGCCGGATCGCATCCAGTTTCGCGAGGAATTCTCGCTGCTCCGCATTCAACTGCACGCCGACGAGCTCTTGCCGGTCAACATCCGTTATCGCGCGGTTGGGTTCTTCCTTGTCCGCATCCGGCTTCTTGCCGATAGGCTCATGCCGGACAGCATCCGCCATCGCGCCGATTGGATCTAGCCACTTCGCATCCAGTTTCGCGAGGAAATCTCGCTGCTCCGCATCCGACTGCACGCTGGCGGGCTCTTGCTGGTCCGCATCCGTGATCTCGCCGCCGAGATGTTGCTGGTCTGCGTCCGGCTTCTCGCCGGCGGGCTCTTGCTGGTCCGCATCCGTAATCTCGCCGCCGAGATGTTGCTGGTCCGCGTCCGGCTTCTCGCCGAGAGGCTCTTGCCGGTTCGCACCTGTGATCTCGCCGCCAAGATGTTGCTGGTTCCCGTCCGCTATCTTGTCCTTGGGATCTTGCCGGTCAGCATCTGTCATCAGGCAGCCCCCTTTCCAGATTGTCCGAAATCACGTTTTGGAGTCATTGAAATTGGACCACGCTTTGCCTTCCCAGCATATCTTACTCTTTCGCCACGGACATCTTCCGTCACCGGTAGGAGCAGGAGGCCCCTCCCTTGTCGAAATCAGGCAGGAAACGCGGGGACCGGCCCCTGGGAGGAAGGAAAAGCAGGCCCGCATGCCCGTTTGGCCAATTGAAGCAAAAAATGCCTTCGTAATCAAGGGAGCGTTCTGATTCATTTCTTCAACTTCGCGTGCAGGACCCCCCCGCCGGCGCGCGTGATGATGCAGGTTTCAGCCTGGTCGCACCGATAATGGATATCGATGGGAAAGTCAAGCCCTTTGAGCGTATTGGCTGCCGCGCCTGCCTTGTCGATGAGAAAACGCCTCGACGTGTACGTTTCAATCATTCCCGTGGATGCGTCATATCCGGCGATCGAATCGTCTCCTTCGATGTAGAAAGGAGGGGGCTTTGGCGCAGCATTCGTTGCCATTCTCCTGCGAGAGGCAAGTTTTTCAGAAGCTGCGGACGCTTCATTCGCCCGGATCTCCGCCTGCTGCTTCAGCAATTTACCCTGCTCGGCAAGGGATGGAAAGCCGGGCGAAAAACTCCAATACGAAGTGTTTTCATAGGCCTTCCCTGGGCATGGGATATCCCCTTGGGCGCTTATGGAGGCAATTTGTCCATCCGGCCCGATTTGATTCTTGAAGATGTCCTTGTCCAGCTCCCGCTCAGGTTCCTGAGCTTCCAATTGCGCAATAGAGATCCCTTGCGCCAACTGGTCGTTGGAGATTTTGCCCGCATCCGTATTCCCGGCCTCGGCCTCAGGATTGGGCGCTGCCAGAGCTGCCGCTTTCCGGGCATCGTATTGCAAGAGGACGTCCTTGGCGCACAACACAAAGCCCTGGGCGTCCTTCAGCTGGATGTTGATGGAAAGAGGGCGCGGTGAACTGGTAACGGCAATCGAAAACCCCGCAAGCTGCTCGGGCTCGCTGGGTTCGAACGTCAGGCGGTATTGCAGCTTCTTATCCCATTTGAGAAACAGATGGCCCTTCAACCCCGCCGCGCTGGAAGTGACCGATCTCAGATCATACGGCCCATTGGGGTTGTTGATATGCCAGGAAATGGCTGCGATTGTGATTCCAAACAGAATCCCGAGTCCCACGCCTGCCGTGGCATAGACTCTTGTTGGGCTTTCCGCGAATTTCCGAATTCGGGGAATCCATACATCAAGGAATGTCGGCCGGGGAATTGAAGGCTCAATGGTGGGTGAGGGGCGGTCCACGACGATGGGAATGTGCAGGTCCGCCTCGGCGGGCTTGGCGTCGGAACTCTTCGGGGCCGATCCAACGATCTCGTAGGTGCTGAGAGGCAGTTGTTCCTCTACTGTTTCCTCGCCGTTGGGATCTTTCAGTTTCGAATCCGCGAGTTCGTCGCCGAAACGTGGTTGCTCCCAAGCTGGCATCCTGCGGTTGGGAAATCTCGGGTCCTCGTCTATCATCAGCCATTCCCTCTTTCCGGCTGTCCGCAATCCCGGTCTTTGGAATCAAAGACATTGGACCACGCATCGCCTTCCCAAGAACACCTTAATTTATCGCAACTGGCGACTTCTGTCACTGGCAGAGGCAGGAAACCGCCGACCGCCAGTAACTTCCTCGAAGCAGCCAGACGCCTCTAGCTTTTCACCTCCAGCACATCCCTGAGCGCAAAGCTGGTTTCCAGGCGCGCCACTCCCGGCAGTCGGGATAGCTCGTTCTGGTGCAGGCGGCCGTAGTCGTCTATATCCGCCACGCGGACCACCAGCATGTAGTCGTACTGGCCGGCCATCAGGTGGCAGCTTACGATGCCTTTGCAACGGCGAACGGCGGTCTCGAAGGCGCCCAGCACCGGAGCCGATTGGCGTTCCAGGGTCACGCGGATGAAGACGGTCATGCGCTTGCCCAGCAGGCGGTCGTCGATCTCGGCGTGGTAGCCGCGGATGGCGCCAGCTGTCTCCAGCGCCTGGATGCGCCGCGATGCCGCCGAAGCCGACAATCCCACTGCTTCGCCTACCTCGTAGTTGGTGGCCCGCCCATTGCGCTCCAGGTGGCGCAGAATGGCCGCGTCCAGATCGTCGAGGCCGCCAGCCAGCCCGGCTGCCGCCGAGCCTTCAACCCAGTCTGAGCCCGAATCCTGCGCCAGTTGGCCATTTTTGTCACGTTTCGTTCCCATAGGTTACTTCTACCACAAACTTTGCACACATTGGAAGCGGTTTGCGCCGTAGGATTCTAGAGCGGAACCAGAGTAAACGTGTTCTTGCAGAGAGTTTTCTGGGTGGCGGGTTTGCTTTCGGGAACCATCAACTCTGGTTCCGCTGTAGCCAGTTAGAAGTGGACGCACGCTAGGCGCCGGGTCAAGCCCTCCCCAGCCGGCATCCAACCCAATCAGGAGCAAACCATGATCATCGGCGTTCCCAAAGAGATTAAGGATCACGAGGCCCGCGTGGGCGTGACGCCGGCGGGCGTAAAAGCCCTCACCGAGGCCGGCCACACCGTGCTGGTGGAAACCCAGGCCGGCGAGCAGTCCGGCTTTCCCGACGACGAGTACCAGAAGGCCGGGGCGGAGATTGTAGGCGAGGCCGGCTACATCTGGGGCAAGTCCGAGATGGTAGTCAAGGTCAAGGAGCCCATCGAAAGGGAATATGTCTTTTTTCGCGAGGGGCTGGTGCTGTTTACCTATCTGCACCTGGCCCCGGTGCGGGATCTGACGGACAAGCTGCTGGAGTCCAGGGTCATCGGCATAGCGTATGAAACCGTCCGCGACCGCCAGGGCACGCTGCCGCTGCTCACCCCCATGAGCGAAGTGGCGGGGCGGATGAGCGTGCAGGTGGGGGCGGCGTATCTGGAAAAGGAGCGCGGCGGACGGGGCATTCTGCTGGGCGGCGTGCCGGGCGTGCCGCCGGCGCATGTCTGCATCCTCGGCGGAGGGATCGTGGGCTCCAATGCGGCCCGGATCGCGCTCGGCTTTGGCGCCAAGGTGACTCTCGTGGACGTGAACCTGAACCGCCTGCGCGAACTGGACGACATCTTCAGCGGGCGACTCTATACATTGGCCTCGAACAGTTACAACGTGGCCCAGGCCACCCGTGAGGCCGATCTGGTCATCGGCGGGGTGCTGATTCCAGGCGCTACCACGCCTAAGATCGTGACCCGCGCCATGGTGGCGCAGATGAAGAAGGGCGCGGTGATTGTGGATGTGGCCATCGACCAGGGCGGCTGCGTGGAAACGGCGCGGCCCACCTCGCACTCCGACCCCAGCTACATGGTGGACGGCGTGGTGCACTACTGCGTAACCAACATGCCCGGCGCGGTGCCGCACACCTCCACGCTGGCCTTGACCAACTCGACCTTCCCCTACCTACTGCGCCTGGCCAACCTGGGCGCTCGAGAGGCGCTTAAGCAGGACGCGGGGCTGGCCGATGGACTGAATACCTGGATGGGCACGCTCACTCATCGCGGAGTGGGCGAGAGCCAGCACCGGCCCTGGACGGCGGCGGCCAGCGTGATCGCATAACCGTCTTCCGAGGCCGCATCCACAACTGCCCGAGCGGATGCGGCCTCCGCGCCTTGCATTTTCTTCCTGTTCCGTTTCGCCCGCCGCTACACGCTGAAAACGAATCAGGATGTCTGGCAAAAGCGGGCCAAAAGATTATTGTTGACATAGTCACTCTGATAGGCATATATCTATTAGTAATATGGCAAAACGTTCAAGTTCAAGCATGGACGTGCTGCTTGGCCTGCTGACCATCGGGCCAATGTCCGGCTACGACCTGGGGCAGGCCATCCGCACATCGGTCGGCTTCTTTTGGAACGAGAGCTACGGGCAGATCTATCCCAACCTGAGAAACCTGGCCGCCGAGGGGCTGGTGATCTCAAAGACGGAGCGGCAAAAGGGCAAGCCGGACCGGCACGTTTACTCGATCACAAAAAGGGGACGGGAGCGGCTGGCGGCGTGGCTGGCGATCGCGCCGCAGCCGGAGATTCCACGCAATGAATTGCTGCTGAAGCTGTTCTTCGGCGCGCAGGTTCCGGCGGAAATCCTGATTGGATACGTGGAAACGATGGTCGAGAAAGAGCGAGCGCTGGTCCAGAAGTGTATCGAGGCCGGCAAGGCGGTGAGCGCCCAGGAGCAGTATCCCGATACGCCCTACTGGTTGATGACGGCGCGCTTTGGGCAGTTGGAGTTGGAAGCGCATTTGCGCTGGGGGGAAGAGGCGCTGGCAGAACTGCACAGGATTGCCAGAAAGCAGCGGAGGCCCACAGAGAATCGAAAGGGGAAGAGCCATGCAGGCAAATGAGGTTCTTACGACAGAGAATTCAGGTGCAAGCCAACAGCCGCAGCAGATCGCTTCGTGGAGACATTTTATCGGCTTCCTGTTGATTGGGGCTGGCGTGGCGGCGTTAGGCTTTCTTGCTCAACATGCTCATACGGGAGGCGGCGGAGCGGCAGCCGGCCAGCTTGGGAGCCACAGTCAAGCCATTCCCGTCTACCTGATCGCCATCTTCATGGACTGGGCTCTCCTTTATTACTGCTGGGTCGGCGTGCATCGCCGTGGCGGCAATCTCGAAACGCTGTCGGGCGGGCGCTGGACCTCGTGGAAGAGTGTCGCCGTGGACCTGAGCATAGCGCTGCCGTTCTGGGTGTTGTGGTCGGCAGCGGCCCGCGGCGTGCATTGGTTGCTTGGACCAAGCAGCGCGAAAACCGTCGATAGCCTGCTGCCGCAGAGCTTGCTTGAAATCCTGATCTGGATTGCGACTGCGATCACCGCGGGCATCTGCGAGGAAATGGCGTTTCGCGGTTATCTGCAGCGCCAGCTCCACGCATTGAGCGGAAGCGTTGTGGCAGCCGTACTGGGGCAGGGATTGGTGTTTGGCCTGGGACACAGCTACCAGGGCTGGAAGAACACGATCGTGATCAGCGTGCTTGGAGTTCTGTTTGGAACGCTGGCTGCGTGGCGCAGGAATCTGCGCGCAAACATCATCGTCCATGCGTGGGCCGACGTTTGGGAGGGCTGGCTCAAGTTTGTGGTCTGGAGGTAAAAAATAGCTGGGCCAGGTCAGGTTTTCCGCTCCTTGTTTCCTGGCCCCTGCCCACTCTTCGCCAACCGCTCTATAATCGCGGCATGTCGTTTCTCGGCGATCCTCGGCGCCGGTCGGTTGCCCTGCTTGCGGGCGGATTCCTGCTGCTTGTTGCCTTGTTTGGCGTGCTTCAGGCATTCAATACTTCCAACATCCGTTTCCTCAATCCTGAATCTTCCGGAGAGACGCTGGCCTTTACCGGCGTCATTGTGCTGGTCTTTCTGGTTTTGATGGCGTTCTTAATGCTGCTGCTCAGGAACATACTCAAGCTGTATGCCAGCCAAAGCAGCAGCGCCCTGGGCGCGCGGCTGCGCACGCGGATGGTGCTGGGCGCGGCATTGATCGCGCTTATCCCCGCCATCTTCATGTTCCTTTTCAGTTTCTTCCTGATGAACCGATCCATCGACCGCTGGTTCTCGCAGCCCACATCGGAGATCCGTGAGGACTCGACCCGCGTAGTGTTGGAACTGGCGCAGTACGTGACCAGCAATGCGCGGGGCGAGGCTGAGTCGATTGCCGCGTCGGGAGCGCCCGATAGAGATCCGCAGACGCTCGCCGATGTTCTGGCCTCTCACCGGATTACGCTGGACGGCGGGTTTGCCATCGTATACGGCAAGGATTTGCATGTGCTGGCGAGCTTTGACGCTCCAGCGGAGTCGAGCCAGGCGACACTGGTTCCGTGGCTGGAGGCGGGCGAGCAGGGAACGGCGATCCCCTTGAAGGGGCCGCTCTCAGCCAGCCTGCTCAAGGCCGCGCAACGCAGCGATGAGCCGGTGATCAAGGTCGCTGACCAGGAGTACGCGCTCGGTGAATCGGCCACGGCATCGGGCAAGGCAGTGGTGACCGCCCTGCCAATGCCGCGGGGTCTGAGCCAGACGACGGCGCGCATTCGCTCCGGCGCGGATGAATATTGGCGGCTCTTCCGCGCGCGCAACCAGATCCGCACCATATTCTTCCTGCTGTTGTTGCTGATCACTGCGGTTGTCTTCTTCTGCAGCGTCTGGCTGGCGCGGTTTCTATCCACGCAGATCACCCGGCCGGTGGAGGCCCTGGCCGACGCAATGGATGAGATCGCCGCCGGCAAGTACGACCATCGCGTGGCGCTCATCGCCTCCGGGGAGATGGACGACCTGGTCCGCGCCTTCAACCGCATGGCGGCGGATCTGGATGCCAGCCGGCAATTGGCCGAGAGCTCGTCAGCGCAGCTCACCGCGGCCAACCTGGCCATCGAGGAGCGGCGCCGCGAGTTAGAAACTATCGTGGAGACGATTCCCTCGGGCGTGGTCACCCTGGATGGCGCAGGCGTGGTGCTCCAGTCCAATCGCGCTTTTGCCGCGTTGATGGGACGGCGCGAGGATCTGGGCCTGAGCGGGGAGCGGATCGAAACGCTGCTGCCTGCCGATTGTGCGGAGGATCTGGCCGGAGTAATCCGGCGCAGCCATCGGATGGGCGCGGCTTCCACTGAGATTGAGTTTCATGCCCGGGGCCGCACGATTCATCTGGCTATTACCAGCGCGCGGCTTGAACTGGCTCACGGCCGTCCGGGAACCGTGCTGGTGGTGGAGGACACCACCGAGTTGTTGCGCGCGCAGCGGCAGTTGGCGTGGAAGGAGGTGGCGCAGCGGGTGGCCCACGAGATCAAGAACCCGCTCACGCCCATCGCCCTCTCCGCCGAGCGGATCGGCAAGCATCTGGACCGTGCCCAGTTGGACTCGCCGGCCGTGATCCGCAAGTGCAGCGAGGTCATCCTGGGCTGCGTGGGCACGTTGCGCACCCTGGTGGACCAGTTCTCGGCGCTGGCCGAGTTTCCCGCGCCGCAGCCGCGGGCCTGCGACATGAATAAAGTTGCCGAGGAGGCGCTGGCGCTGTTTGCCGGCCGGCTCAACGGCATCACGGTGCAGAGGAACCTGGAACCGGGATTGCCAGCGGTGCTTGCCGACCCCGAGGCTATCCGCCGCGCGCTGGCCAACCTCATCGACAATGCAGCCGAGGCCATGCAGGGCAGTCTGCTACGCGTGCTAGGCATTCACAGTTCGCTGAGCGAAGATGGCGCGGCGGTCGAGGTCGTAGTCTCCGACACCGGCCACGGGCTCACCGATGAAATTCGCGAGCGGCTATTCCTGCCCTTCTACTCCACCAAGCATCGCGGCACCGGGCTCGGCCTCTCCATTGCGGCCAAGATCGTGCAGGAGCATGGCGGCTCACTGCGGGCCGAGTCCAATAGCCCCAAGGGCGCGCGCTTCCTGCTGCGTCTGCCGCTGATGGATCTCGGCAGCGCACAGCTGGCTCCGGACACGCTCAATGGCAACGATGTCGCGCACGGCAACTCCGTTGCTCCGGGCAACGCTGCTGCTCCACTTGGGGAATTGCACACATGAATCACATTCTGGTGGTGGACGACGAGGCCGAGATTCGCACCTCGCTGGAAGAGATTCTGAGCGAAGAGGGCTACGGCGTGGCCAGCGCCGCTAGCGCCGCCGAGGCGATGGTGCTGTTGCAGGACGCGCCCTATGACGTGGTCCTACTCGACATCTGGCTTCCCGACCGCGACGGGCTCGACGTGCTGGCGGATATGCGCCAGTTAGCCGTGGAGATGCGTCCGGAGGTGGTGATCATCAGCGGCCACGGCACCATCGAGGCCGCCGTGAAGGCCACCAAGCTGGGCGCATACGACTTTTTGGAGAAGCCGCTCTCGCTCGACCGCACGCTGATCGTGGTGAAGAATGCCGTCGAGGCGCGCCGGCTGCGCACTGAAAACATCGAATTCAAGCGCCAGTTCAGCGTGGGATCGGTGCTCACCGGCGAAAGCGTTCCGGTGAAGGCGCTGCGCCAGCAGATCCGGCTGATGGCGCCCACCAACGGCCGCGTGCTCATCTATGGCGAGTCGGGCACCGGCAAGGAATTGATCGCCCGCGCCATTCATGCCGAGAGCCTGCGCCGCGATCGTGTCTTTGTCGAGCTGAACTGCGCCGCCATCCCCGAGGCCTACATTGAGGCCGAGCTCTTCGGCTACCGCTACAGCGCCCAACCCGGCGGTCCCGCGGAGCAGCGCGGCACCCTGGAGCGCGCCGACGGGGGCACGCTCTTCCTCGACGAGGTGGGCGACATGAGCCTCAAGACGCAGGCCAAGGTGCTCTCTGCGCTGGACGACCAACTCTTTACGCCGGTGGGCGGCACGCAGCCCCTGCGCGTGGACGTGCGCCTGATCGCCTCCACCAACAAGGACCTGGAAGAGGAGATCGCCAAGGGAAACTTTCGCGAGGACCTGTTCTACCGGCTCAATGTCGTCCCGTTCTTTGTGCCGCCGCTGCGCGAGCGCAAGCAGGACATTCCGCTGCTGGCGCGCGAGTTTCTGGCCGAGTTCGGCCGCCAGTACGGACGTCCGCGCATGGAGATCGGCGAGGAGGCGCTGGCGGTTCTGGCCCAGTACCAGTGGCCGGGCAACGTGCGCGAACTGAAAAACGTCATCGAGCGGGTGCTCATTCTCAATCCCCGCGCGCTGCGCATCGAGCGCAAGCATCTGCCGCCATTGACCCACAAGGCCGGCACGCGATCGACGGAAGAATTCTCCACGCTGCAACAGGCCCGCGACGCCTATGAGCGCGAGTACATCTTCAAGAAGATCGAAGAAGCCCGCAACAACATCAGCCACGCAGCGGAATTACTGGGCCTGGAGCGCAGCCATCTCTATCGCAAGATGAAGGCGCTGGGCATCGGAGTGAGGGAGTAGCATCTGTCCGGATGCGAACACAGGAACGCGAAACCGGACAGCCGGTGGACCGAGCGGGGCATGGGATCGGTAGCTATCCCCTTGCCAGTGAGCCGCTTGAGAGCGTTGCGGCAAGCCCCAGCTTTGGCCGTTAAATTGCTTATAGTATGCCCGGAAGAACCATGCACGGAGGCCTCCGATGGCGTATTTTGAGCGGGTTCGCGATGTGATTTCCGGGCCGTTTAGCTCCGACATCATCCGGCAACGCACCATAACCGGATGGCAGATGGTTTCCATCGAATGGCGGCGCGAGCTGCCCGACCAGGAAGCCCCGACCGAAGGCGCATTCAACGAAGATATTCCTTACGGCCTCCGCATCTCAGACGACTGCAGCCGGCTGGAGGTCCATCCCGCCGAGCACCAGGCGCTTATGCTCATGATGGAGTTGCTGGTGCAGGACTTCTCCTATTCCAGCATCGTCAGCGACCTGAATGAGAAAGGCTTTCGCATGAGAGATGGCCGTCCCTGGAGCCGCATAGCAGTCTTCAATATGATTCCGCGCCTCATCGAGGTGGGCCCGCGCTTCTTCTCCAGCGACGAGTGGGAAAAACGCCGCCAGAAGTTTGCGCGCGCAAAATCGCCAGAGGCCGCTTAACGCGCCCATCATTTCAATATCGGCCCAATCGACCCCGCGTTGTCCCCTAACTGCGGGTCGAAGCGGAAGTCCCATACCGACTGGTTGATCTCCGAGGCGGAGATGACTTCCACCAGCGCATACTCGCCGATGGTCAGCGTCTGCTGCGGCTGGATGCGCAGCCAGTGCTTGCCCGGCAGAACCTCGACTTTGGCTGGAATCACATCCTCGTCCTGGGTCACCGTGCCGGTGACGCTCATGTGGATGGCGCCGACGATGCGCACGGCATTCCGCTCGTCCACGCGCACGATTGCGAAGCCCGACGCAGCTGAATGCGCGCCGTGTTTCCGGCTGGCCACCTCCCTTGCGCCGCTGGTGCTCACCGTCATGGCGTGGGAGAGGACCTGTTCGGCGTCGTCGCGCGCGCTGAGCGAGAGGTAGATGGCCGGCTCGTTCACGTGCAGGTGGATCTTGGCGTGCGCGCCATCGAGTTCCAGGCTGGCCTTGGCGCCGGCCAGCGGGTTCAGCGTGCTCAGGCCGTGTTTGGTCTTGGCATTCATGTTCAGTTCGTTGGGCAGCAACTCCACCAGTTCCGGCGTGCCTTGAAACGTGTCCAGCGCAAAGACGCCATCCTCATCGGGCAGTTCCAGGCCCTTGGCCACCTCGGGCATGCGCGCCTTCTGCTGGTCGCGCTCGGCGGCTTCTTCCTTGTCGATATCCTCGGCCTCCTTCATGGCCGGCGAGGGCGCTTCCGCGGCGGCCGCGGCATGGTCCCGCTCCCACTTGCGCGTGGCTTCCCAGTCCACCAGGTCCACCGGCAACTCCTCCCAATCGCCGCCGCGCTCCACGGAAATGTAGCGCACCCGGTCGCCCACAATCTCGTACTTGCGGACTAGTTGAAACGTACCGTCCTTGAGGATGAGGCGATGGTTGACGGCCGTACCCGGCACGTCGGGCTTGAGGGGAAGAGGCGTCTGGGCGTGCGCCGCCGCGATCGCCGCTGCCAGCAGGGTCGCCAGGCACACGGTCAATACGAGCCGCAAGGGACGGAAACGTGGCATAGCTAGACAGTTTAGACGAGTTGGGCGAGCCAACGTTGACCCTCTCGCTCTGCCAAAAACCTGGCTGAACCTGTAACCCCGGCCGGCTCTTATGCATCCAATAATGTGTATTCTTAGAGCAGGGGTTATTGTTTGGCAGGATTCCAGGCGTATTTCCGCGGGAAACGCCGCCGGAAGCCACAGGCTTTCGGGGCAGCCGCTCTGCTGTGTCTTGTCCTGCTGGTGCTGTTTGCCGTGGTCCAGGTGGCGCACGTGCACGCGGTCGAGAGCGATGCCGACCATTGCCCGCTGTGCATCGTGATGCATACGGCAGCGCCCGTCGCGGTCGCGGCTGCCGTGGTGGTGCTGGTTCAGATTGAGGCTGCGGCCCCGGTCTATGAGGCCCGCGCGGTCACCCGCCACTGGCATCCCAAGCTCTTCACACGCCCCCCTCCCGCCAGCTGCCAGGGCTAGTCTCCGATTTTTCAAATCAGTCTGGTTCCCGTTGCACCTTGCCCCTTTTGGCGGCAAGGCCCGGGAGCATCTCCACAGGCCGACTTGGCGAATCGGAGAGAGTCCGCCAAAATGCCAAGAGGATGCCGCGCGGTTTGAGCCACGGCGAACTTCCCCGCATTTTTCAGCCATCTTCAGGAGGCTTCCTATGCCGCTCAATCGCGGCACGATTTTTCGCATTCTCCCCGTCCTCGTCTTGATCTTCGCGGCGCTTTCCGCGCCTGCCCAAAGCGGCAACGCCGGCGCTGTCCGCGGCACGGTCACCGATCCCTCCGGCGCGGTGATTCCCAACGCCAGGGTCCACCTGACAAACGATGTCAGCGGACTGGACAGGACCACATCCACAGACGCACTCGGCCAGTTCGTTTTCTCCAACGTTCCATTCAACCTCTATCAGGTCAAAGTCTCCGCAAAAGGCTTTGCTTTTTTGAGCCAGAACCTGGAGATTCGCTCGGTAGTGGGAACCAACCTCAGGCTGGTTCTGCAAATCGCTACTTCCGCCACTACCGTTACGGTGGAGGCCAGTGGCGACCTCATCGAGAACGACCCCACCTTCCACACCGACGTAGACCGCGACCTGTTTATCAAGGTGCCGCTGGAGAGCCAGTCTTCCACTCTCAGTTCTCTGGTTACGCTTACCAGCCCCGGCGTGGCGGCCGACTCCAACGGCCTCTTCCACGGCCTCGGCGACCACGCATCCAATTCGTTTCAAGTAGATGGCCAGTCGATCACCGACCAGCAGAGCAAGGTCTTCTCGAATCAGCTTCCCTCCGACTCGATTCAATCCATCGAGGTCATCTCCGGCGCGCCGCCGGCCGAATACGGCGGCAAGACCAGCCTGGTGATCGTGGCCACCACGCGTTCCGGCCAGGGCATCACCAAACCCACCGGCAGCATCAGCGCCTCCTATGGCACATTTGGCTCCGCGACAGGCGGTTTCGATCTGGCCTATGGCGGCAATAAATGGGGCAATTTCATCGAAGCCGACGGCCTCAACACCGGACGCTTTCTCGATCCCCCGGAGTTCACGGTCTTCCACGACAAGGGAAACGAGCAGAACGTCTTCGATCGCGTGGACTTTGTGCTCACCCCGGTCGACTCGATTCACTTTGACCTCAACTACAGCCGTTCCTGGTTCCAGACGCCCAACGCCTTCGACGGCCTGAACGTGCAGAACGTGGAAAACGGCGGCACTGGGATCGGCGGCGGCGCCAGCGCCAGCCCGGTCTTCATCAATGTGGGCAACACCGATCAGCGGTCAAAGATCGGGACCATCAATATCTCGCCCACCTACACGCGTATCATCGGCAATTATTCGGTTTTCAACCTGGGCGCTTTTGTCCGCAGGGATGCCTATAACTACTATCCCAGCGGCAATCCCCTGGCCGACCTGGGGCCCTCCAACCTGCAAACCTCATCCATCTCCCAGTACCGCACGCTGACCAATTCCGCGGTCCACTCAGACTTTTCACACGTCAAGGGAATCAATAACATCAAGATAGGAGCGCAGTACGGACAAACCTTCCTGAATGAGAACGACAGTTTGGGAGTGGTCGATCCAACCTATAATTCGCCCTGTTTGGGTATCGATGGAAATCCCTTGCCCGGGTACTCCAATCAGTATCAATGTCCCGCTCTCGGAGGCGCATCAGGCCCAAACCCATCCTATCTTCCGGTTCTCGCTCCCTATGACCTTACCCGCGGCGGAAGTTATTACAACTACACCGGCCACACCGACGTGAAGGAGCTTGCTCTCTTTATCGAGGATCAAGTCAAGGCCGGCAACTGGCTCTTCAACCTTGGCCTGCGCGAGGACGTGTACAGCGGCCTTATCGATGCCAACCAGACCGAGCCGCGCGTGGGCATTGCATATAACATCAAGCCGACCACGACCGTGTTGCGTGTCTCCTACGCGCGCACACTGGAGACGCCCTTCAACGAAAACCTGGTGCTGTCGAGCACAGGATGTTCGAATGCAGTGATGGCGCCGCTGCTGGTTTGCTATCCCGGCGTTTCGGGAACCTTAGCCCCAGGCTACCGCAACGAATTCCACGCCGGCCTGCAGCAGGCCTTCGGCAAGCGCGTAGTAATTAGTGGCGAGTACATCTGGAAGTACACGCACAACGCCTTCGACTTCAGCATTCTGGGTAACACGCCTATCTTTTTCCCCATCGACTGGCATAACTCAAAGATTCCGGGCTACGCCTTGCGCGCCGACGTTCCCGAGTTCCATGGCGTCAGCGCGTATATGGTGGCCTCTTCCGTGGCCGCGCGCTTCTTCCAGCCGCAATCGGCTGGAGCGGGAGCTACTCCGCAGACCGGCGGCCTGCCCTTCCGCATCGACCACGACGAAAAATTCAACCAGACCACCCACGTGCAGTACACGTATTCCCGGGGCAAGCTGCTGAACGGCATTTGGGGCGGCTTCAACTGGCGCTACGATTCAGGCCTGGTGGCAGGCAGTGTGCCTTTTGCGACCGACACCACCACCCCCGTCGACCTCAGCGGCCTGACCAAAGATCAGCAGTTCCAGGCCGGTATTACGTGCAACGGCGTGAAGGCCACCCTCACCGCGGGGTTCCAGTCCTGCGCGCCCTCGCAATACTCATCGTCGCTGGTCAGTATCCCAGCGCCAGGAACCGAGAACGATGACAAAAACCCGCCGCGCATTGCGCCGCGCGACCTATTCGACGCATCCCTCGGCAAGGACAATATCTTCCACGCCAACCGCTACAAGCTGAACCTGGACCTGACGGCGATCAACGTGACCAACAAGTACGCTTTGTATAACTTCCTCTCCACGTTCAGCGGAACGCACTATGTAACTCCGCGCGCGCTGACGGCGAAGATCACGTTGAATTTTTAACTGATCGAGAATTCAGGGGCAGGCTATCGCTGCCTGCCCCGTCTGTTCCATGGTTATTGCTATCGAAGGCCAATATCCGCCTGCAAAATCTTCTTAATGGTCCGGCTATACGACGCATAGACCGATTCATCGAAACAGGCGAAGATCACTTTTTCGATTGCATCGCTTTCGTTCAACTCCTGGACTGTTTCCCGTGTCGCAATCTCGACCGCCAAATCGACAGGGAACCTGTAGACGCCGCAACTGATAGCGGGAAATGCCAGCGTGCGCAGGTTGTGCTGGCGGGCGAGGGCAAAACAGGAACGATAGCAACCGGCAAGTAACTCCCGCTCTCCGTGTCCTCCGCCGTTCCACACCGGGCCTACGGTGTGAATGACATACTTTGCGGGAAGACGATAGCCCTTGGTGAGCTTTGCCTGGCCGGTCTTGCAACCGCCGAGCAGCCGGCACTCGTCAAGAAGTTCCGGGCCAGCGGCGCGATGGATTGCCCCGTCAACGCCTCCGCCGCCCAGCAACGAGCTATTGGCGGCGTTGACGATGGCATCCACGGCCAGGGTGGTGATGTCCGTTTTGAGAATTGCGATTCTTTCCATCATCGGCTCTTCATCCACCCTATTTCTCGCTGTCCAGCATCCGCATCTGGTTGCCGTCATAGCGCGTTCCCGCCACAGCGCCGGCCGGAACCGCCGCCTCGATAGCCGCAATCTCCTCCGCGCTGAGCTTCACCTCGAGTGCGCTCAGGCTCTCGGCCAGTTGCGCCCGCGTGCGGGCCCCAATCACCGGCACGATCCGGTTCCTCTTGGCCAGCACCCAGGCCACGGCCAACTGCACCTGCGTAATGCCCCTGCCGCCGGCAATCTCCCTGATTCGCGTAACAAGCTGTTGGTTCCTGGCCAGGTTGTCGCCGCTGAAACGCGGGAAGCGGGTGCGAATGTCTCCCGCCGCGGCCGGCTGCGAGCCCGACAGCAACCCCCGCGACAGCGCCCCATACGTTGTCGCGCCAATGCCCAGTTCATCGAGTACCGGAAAGATCTTCGCCTCGGGTCCACGGCTCACCAGCGAGTACTCGATCTGCAGGTCCACAATGGGATGCGCCGTGGCTGCGCGCCGTATGGTCTCTGGACCCACTTCGGAGAGCCCGATATATCGCACATAGCCGGCCTTCACCATATCCGCGATGGCCCCGACCGTATCCTCAATAGGAACGCTGGGATCCAGCCGCGAGGGCCGGTAGATGTCGATGTATTCGACCCCCAGCCGCTGGAGCGAGTAGGCCAGCGCAGTCTTCACCGCGGCGGGCCGGCTGTCATACCCCAGCCAGGCGCCGTTGGGGCTGCGCTGTGCGCCGAACTTGACCGAGAGCAGCACCTCATCCCGACCGGAGCGCAGCGCCCGACCGATCAGCATCTCGTTGCGGCCCATGCCGTAGAAGTCGCCTGTATCCAGCAGGTTGACGCCAGCTTCGATGGCCGCGTGTATGGTGGCGATGGACTCCGCATCGTCGCTTGCGCCGTACATTCCGCTCATGCCCATGCAGCCCAGGGCGATGGGAAAGACCTCGGGGCCGGTAGCCCCCAACTTGCGCCGCAGAATAGCTTTTGTCGTCATTGTCCGCTACCTTCCATCGAGCATCGTAGGCCCCGCGCCTCTCTCAGGCAAGGGCGAGCCAGGCTGCAGCTTCGGCGGCCTGCGCCCTGTCTAGGGAGTCGCTCCATAAGCTATTGAATCCAGGCAATCTAGGTGACACTCGCCGCCGGCGATGCCGAGCTAGTTGTTTTTTCCATTTCCTTTCCACCCCATCTCTGCCATACTCGATAGTGTCCACCTGGTTCGTCCAATCCCAACAATCCAATCAAGAGGTTGCATAGATGTCGGCAAAGTATGTCTTTGTGACGGGCGGAGTTGTGTCCAGTTTAGGCAAGGGTCTGGCGGCTGCTTCTATCGGCTGCCTGCTTGAGAGCCGCGGCCTGCGCGTGAATCTGATGAAGTTCGACCCCTACCTCAATGTCGATCCGGGAACCATGTCGCCCTTTCAGCACGGCGAGGTTTTTGTCACCGACGACGGAGCCGAGACCGACCTCGACCTGGGACACTACGAACGCTTCACCCATGCACCGCTCACCCGCGACAACAATTGGACCACGGGGCGCATCTACGAGCAGATCATCATGAAGGAGCGGCGCGGCGATTACCTGGGCAAGACCGTCCAGGTCATCCCCCATGTCACCAACGAGATCAAGAACGCCATGCGCAAGGTGTCGGCCAACGGCGCGGACGTGACCATCATCGAGATCGGCGGCACGGTGGGCGACATCGAGTCGCTGCCATTTCTCGAGGCCATCCGCCAGATGCGCCAGGAACTGGGCCGCGAAAACACGGTTTTCGTTCACCTCACCCTGGTGCCGTGGATCGCCGCCGCGCAGGAGCTGAAGACCAAGCCCACGCAGCACTCCGTAAAGGAACTGCTCTCGATTGGCATTCAGGCCGATATCCTGCTCTGCCGCTCGGAACACCCCCTCAACCGCGAGATGAAGCAGAAGATCTCCGCCTTCTGCAACGTTGAGGAGCGCGCTGTGATTGGCGCCAGGACCGTGCCCTCCATCTACGAAGTGCCGCTCTGTTTTGCCCTGGAAGGCGTGGACGCGCTCATCCTCAAATACCTGCACAAGGAAGCGCCGGAGGCCGACCTGACGAAGTGGAGGGAACTGGTCGACCGCTGCTACCACCCCAAAGATGACGTCTCCATCGCCATCGTGGGCAAGTATGTGAAGTACGAGGACAGTTATAAGTCGCTCAAGGAAGCGCTGACCCACGGAGCCGTCTCGCAAAACCTCGAACTCAACGTAACCTGGATCGAGGCCGAGGGGCTGGAGTCGAAGACTCCCGAGGACAGGAGTTATGAGTCGCAGTTAGCCGGATTCGACGGCATCCTGGTACCCGGCGGCTTCGGCATGCGCGGTATCGAGGGCATGTTGAACGCCATCCGCTACGCCCGCGAAAAGCAGGTACCTTATTTTGGAATTTGTCTGGGCATGCAGACCGCCTGCATCGAGTTTGCCCGCAACGTTTGCGGCCTGAAGGACGCCAATTCGAGCGAGTTCGACCCCGCCAGCCAGCACCGCATCATCTACAAGCTGCGCGAACTGCTGGGCGTGGAAGAGATGGGCGGGACCATGCGGCTGGGCGCGTGGAGCTGCATTCTGCAGGAGGGTTCGCTGGCAGCCAGGGCCTACGGCGCGACAGAAATCAGCGAGCGCCACCGCCATCGCTACGAATTCAATCGCGAGTACGAAGCGCTGCTCACCGGCGCCGGCCTGCGCATCAGCGGCGCCACCCCCGACGCGACCTATGTCGAAATCGTCGAACTCCCCGGCCATCCCTTTTTCCTCGGCTGCCAGTTTCACCCCGAGTTCAAATCCAGACCATTGGAGCCGCATCCGCTCTTCCGGGAGTTTATTGCGGCCAGTTACAAAAACCGGCGTGGAAACCTTGGGGACAGAACCTACGCAGTATCGGATGTAACCAGCGCTGTATCCAACTGAGCAGGACGGGCCTCGGTCGCTTTCCGCCGCCGTCCAATCTCCACACATGGAACTCCGGCAGTCCTCTATCCAGAGTGTGCAATTCGTCATTGACAAAGGCCTCTGCCGGGCTTATTGTTTGGTGGTTTTGTGAATGGGGGACTCGACATCATGGCGTACTTTGAGCTTCAGCCCGCGGAAGCGGACCTTCAGCAATTGGCGGAGCAGTATTGGCAGGAGGCCGGCGAAAGAGAACAGCAGCTTGAGAAAGCGGCATACGAAGCCGGGGAAGCGATTCGCAATGGCGACCACTCGCTGCTGAATCTGGAGGCGATCGTTCGATGGAAGTCCGAGAGGGTCGTTCATTATCTGATCGCGAACAGCAATGAGAACATCAAGAGCGCCCTGGCGATAGCCGCTTCGCCGGACGCTTCGACCGAGGACGCTGTCAAGGCTCTTACCGGGCTGCGCGGCATCGACATTTCCATAGCCTCCGCGATTCTGGCCGCGATCTACCCGGAGCGGTATGCGGTGTTGGATTATCGTTCTTTGGAAGCACTGGGGCACGCGCGGCACGATGTCGGGTTTTATGAGGAGTACCTGGCCTTCTGCAAGCGGTTGGCCGAGTGCAACATCGTCAAGCCGCAAAGCGATCTGCCCGGCCCGACGGCGCTCCATGCCCTGGAACGAGGGTTCTGGCAATGGTCGCGGAGCCAATCCCCCACAGAGTAAAATCGCCCTTGTGAGCCACTCCTTTGAAATCGGCCCGGTACACGTTGGCGAAGGCCGGCTATTCCTCATCGCCGGTCCCTGCGTCATCGAGTCCGAGGCCCATGCGCGCACCATGGCCGAGGCCATCCAGCGCATTGCCTCCGACCTGGACATTCCCTTCATCTTCAAGGCCAGCTACGACAAGGCCAACCGCACCAGCGTGAAGAGTTTTCGCGGGCCGGGGCTGATTGAGGGTACACGCATCCTGGGCCGCCTAGCCAAAGACACGGGCCTGCCGGTGCTGACCGACGTGCATGAGGCGGGACACTGCGCGGTGGCCGCGGAGGCCGTGGACGTGTTGCAGATTCCCGCCTTCCTCTGCCGGCAGACAGATCTGCTGGTGGCCGCGGGCCTCACCGGCCGCGCCGTGAACATCAAGAAGGGGCAGTTCGTGGCTCCGTGGGATATGGCGCGTCCGGTCGAAAAGGTGCGCTCGACGGGCAACGAGCGGGTGCTCCTGACCGAGCGCGGAGCCAGCTTCGGCTACAACACGCTGGTGGTGGATTACCGCTCGCTTCCAGTGATGCGGCGGCTGGCGCCGGTGGTCTTTGACGCCACGCATTCGGTTCAGCAGCCCTCGGCGGCGAACGGCGTGAGCGGCGGCCAGCCGGAGTTCATCCCGCTGCTGGCGCGGGCGGCGGTTGCAGCGGGAATCGACGGGCTGTTCCTGGAGGTGCACGACGACCCGTCGAATGCCAAGTCGGACGGGGCGAATGCACTGGATTTGAAACTGCTCAAGCCGCTGCTGGAAAAACTGCTGGCAATTCATAAGGCGGCGGGCGACGAATATATCCGTTCCCGGCTCGGTAAATCGTTCGAATTCACTGAAGCCTCTTGAGTTCCAGATCTCTGCCGCCATCAAGGTGCAATACCAGCACCTGGGCCGGGCCACCGTCCGCGGGCTTGAAGGAGCATTCATCGCTGGAGCTTGCCGAATAAAAGTCTTGTGGGCTCTCAGGTAGCAGTTCCTGTTTCGGCTCGTCATTCTCCTGTACGTAGAGGCGAGCATCTTCAACCGTCACCGTGAGGATTACGTCCGGAGAGAGCGCATACCGGCCGGTAACACGGTTCAGTTGTTCCGGAGCGAGAACAACTCGCGTGTGCACCTTGAGCTTGGGCAGCGGGGGAAGCAGGTTATAGGGCGTGTAGCCCTCCCAGTCGAAGGGGAACGACGTAGCGCCCAGAACGGAATCGAGCAGCGGCTTGAAGATTCCCTCGCCGTTCGAGCTGTTGGTCATGATCAGGATGCCGCTTTCGTTATTGAAGCAGAGCGCCAGGTGCCTCCATCCCTCATCATGGCCTTCCTTGAAGAAGGCTTTTCCGTAAGGAGAGGAGTACATTCCCCAGCCCAAGCCGTAGCGCAGGCGTATTGCATCGTTCGCGGTCGTTGTCGCGGTTGCCAGCGACGGAAACTGATGCGCCGAATGGATGCCGATCTGAGGCGCGAACATCTTGCCCGTGGTTACGGTGCTGAGAGCCTTGCGGCGCATCACCGCACTCAAAAAGGCCGCGTAGTCGCGGAGCGTTGTCTGCATCGATCCCGCGGCATCCGGCGTGGAGCGTTTCTCGGGACCGAGCGAGCGCCCGTACTCGTCGTATCCGTTCGCAAAGTCGCTCTCGAAGCGCGGTTCCCACACCATGCTGCTGCGAGTCATTCCCAATGGGCGGTATAGATTCTCGTCCATCAAGGCCGTCAGCGATTTTCCGGTCACCGTCTCGACCACAAGCTGCGCCAGATCGATCCCTTCGCCGGAGTAGGCGTAGCGCGTTCCCGGTTCGAAATGTATCTTCAGCTTGCGGTCGTCCTCGAACCAGCGCCAATTGGGAAAGCCGCTGGTGTGGCTCAGCAGAATGCGCAGCGTGAGCTTCTTGTATCGGTCGTCTCCCCGCAGGTCTACATAGAGCTGGTATTCAGGAAGCGGTTTGGGCAGGTACTCTTGAATAGGCTTATCCAGGTTGAGGACGCCCTCCTGCACCAGCCGCATCACTACGGTCGCGAAGGCAGCCTTGTTCAGTGAGGCCGAAGTCATGACAGAATCCGGCGTGAGCGGGAGGTCCTTCTCAGTATCGCGCAGGCCGTAGGTCTTGAGGTAGGCGATCCTGCCGTGATGGAAGATGGCTATACCTACCCCGGTTACATGGGCCGCCTCCATCAATTGAGTGACGGTGGCGTCGATTTGGAACGACGCAATCCGGCTGCCGTCAGGCCGTACGATGGAAGATTGCTGCGCAGCCCCGGAAACAAATCCGATGGCAACGGCCACGGTACCACACAAGAGCGTTCGAATCATTCTCCCCCCCCCCCCGACTTCAGGAACTGCCCGGATTTCTCGCTGTGTGAACATGAGCACACGTAGATTATCGCGCCCTTCAGTCCAACCCGCACGATCCTTCTCTCTGTAAAGATCGTTACGATTGTTCAGGCGGTTCGGTTCCCGTTCTGTTCTTTCACCACGATCGTCTCCGCGATGCGGTCGTGGACGCAGCAGTGGTTGGGATAGATGAAGTACTGGATAAAGCCGAAACCGCCTTCCAGCATAGAGGCGCCGTAGCCGAGCGCGCGCTCGATGGACTGCCACAGTGTGATCTTCGTATGTGTCAGCGAGACGACGCGGATGCGGAGCAGGCGCTTGCCGGGCGTGAGTCCGTTGGTCTTCCAGACAATCAGGCCAAAGTAAAGAACCAGCCAGATCACCCAAGCCAGCTCGGTCATGCCGTGGAAGTCCAACCTCACATGCACATGGCCCGAGTCATAGAGGTCCTCCCTCAACTGCAAAACGTCCTCGAAGAGGTATTTCAAGACCAAAACTGCCGGGAAATAGGCCACCGAAACGAGGAAGATATCGATGGCGTAAGCAGAAAGGCGGCGGCCAAACGATGCCAGCGGCGCACCCGCGAGAGCCTCTGCGCGTGTCGTCTCATGGGGATTGAAGAAGCTATCTTTTCCGGACTTTTTCATGGCCGCATTATAGAGCCTTCCCAGGCCAATCCGGGCCGCGCTTCGGCTTGGAGGGCGCGAGAACCGGCCGCACCGCATTGAAATAGAAGTCGAGCGCCGTTTGCGGCGCATCCTGCGCCGCCTGCATGGCCTCTTCCGGGTTTTCTCCCTGCGTGTCCGCTTCGGGAATATCGGGGAAGGTCACGAGGAAGACCTTCAATCAATCCACTATCGAAAAACGGCCTTTCTGCCGAAGTAGTTCTAAGCGGGATGCAAAAACGATGAAGGACGCGGCGATCGATCCGGCAGGCCCGATTCATGTGGGCGGAAACCGGCACAGCCGTCGCGGCTCAACATCCTTGCAGCCACACACGGAGATTTCGACGGTGCTGATCGAGCGGCGAAAGGACGAGGCAAGCGTGCCCTGGGCCCATTTGCGCCTTCCTCCGTTTCCTCAGGTGGCGATCCGGGTACTGCAGCTGGCAAACAAGGAGAATGTGCAGCTGCACCAATTGAGCGATCTGATTTCGTCGGATGCGGCATTTGCCAGCGAGGTTCTCACCATCGCGAATTCTCTCCTGTACGCCCCTCGTTTTCCGGCCAGCAGTGTTCTGCAGGCGATCGCCGTGCTGGGCGCCAACAATCTGCAGGGGATGTGTCTGACTGTTGGCGTGCGAGCTTACCTTGGGAAGACGCTGAATCATCCCGCGATGCGTGGCCTGTGGCATCATAACCTGGCATGCGCCTTGATCGCCGAGCAACTGGCTTCAACAGGGTTCATGGACAAGGACATTGCGTATACCTCGGGCGTCCTGCACGATATCGGACGATTTGCGCTGGCGGTAATCCGGCCGAAAGAGTACGGCGATTTATTGGCGACACATGGCGGAACTGCCTTGAGCATCCTGGAGGGCGAACGGGCGCTGTTTGGCTGGGATCATTGTGAGGTGGGCCGGCAGCTCATTGTGGATTGGAAGCTGCCTTGCGACTTCGAAACCATTGTCTCCGAGCATCATTCGCCCCAGCGGACCGATGGTTTCTGGGGTATGGCTGAATTGATTAAGGTGAGTTGCAGGATGGCCGATGCGGCAGGCTTTGCCGCGTTTCCCGGATGCGAGGCGACCCCTTATCCGGAGTTACTGGACGAGCTCCCGGCGCGGGAGCGCAGGCTGTTCCATTCAGAGAGGGAAACTCTGGTCTGTGAAGTTGCCAACAAAATCCATGCGTTAGAGTCTGTATGACGCAATACCGCGCGGGCGACTGTGGATTAGTATCGGTTTATAACTATCTAATAAATGAACAACTTGAAGGATACTATCGACAAAATACCCCCAACGTATCATCGTGTACCTGTTTATCCGCCCATGAAGGGCATCGCTGCAATGCGACTCGTCTTCGGTGGCTTTTTCCTTGGTTTGGATTCCGTGCCCGGTTGTAGGTTGCGCTGGAAGGCCCGCCTGCGCACCGATGAAGTCCAGGAGGTGCAATCCCCAGTCGATGGTGGACGGGAGCCAGGGCGCGGCGCTAGTGCGGCGGCGCGGGGGGGGTGGCGCTCCGTGTGACTGGGTGCCGCTGGGGATGGCTCCGGCCTCGGGTGCGCTCTGGCGTGGCTCCCCGCTCGGGAGACCACTAGCGTGACGGAGTGCGGCTGTAGCCGCCCCCAATGAGTTTCAAGGGGGTGGGGTGGCCCCCCGGCTTCCTCACAACCGGGTCTATCAGCGCAAATCTCGATCTTCGATTTTGCCACGTTGGCAGATTTCAGGGGTCCAGATTTTGGATTGTATTCGTCCTCCGTTCACAGAACCGCAAGCGTCCTGTGTTCCCGCCCTGGAGATGCATCCGCCGCATTGAAACCATGGGGAAATGGAAACGGCCGAGGTGCGTATCCGGCGTTCTGTTGCGGAAAAGCGGCGGATTGTTGAGCTGACGTTTCAGCTCGGGCAGAGCGCGGCGCGGTGGCGCAGGCTGAAGATGGTCTGATTCGTCAGGCAGTAGATGCCGTCGTAATCCCAGCAGCCATTGATACCGGCTTGGGGCTGGGCGCATTGGCCGCAGCCGAGGCTGTTAACAGCCGGTCCAACGTGTCGTAGCCGAAGGTCCACGTCCCCATCACCGAGCCGGCATAACCGGTGACATTGCCGTCGCATCATAGCCCGTGGGCGAAGCTGAGCTACTATAGCCGGGGATGGAATAGCTGTAGATGGTTTGGCCTGTCGTGTCACACTACTCCCGGTGCAAAGCGGCGTGACTTACTGCCCGCCGTGCAGAGGATGCCTACAGAAGCCCCAACTGCAAGCAAGCCGCCCGGAAGGCGGCTTGCGGAGACCCCTCAGTCGGTGGGATCAGTCTTGTCGGGGTGGAACGTCACTAGGATTACCGCCTGCACGACCTCGCCACGATTACAGACTCCGTTCGATAAACGTCAGTTGCCGATCACAGCGGAACGCAACTCTTGAATGGGCCTTTCGCGTTCTGCGAAGCGAGGTTCTAGATTGTCCACAAGTTCAAACTCGTCCACCATATCTAGAAGAACATCCTCTCCAAGGACGCCCTCTAGAGTGATCGCAGCTGCCTGCCATCGCTCATCATCAGTCAAAGCTGGAAGCCCAACCGCCTTCAAAAGAATCTCTCGGATTCCGTCAGGGTATCGCAACAATACAAACGTCCAACTGGCTGCGTCGAGGCCAATTGCCGAGCTACTGTTCTCTCCAGTCAACTCGACTTTGTAATCCCATTCCTTCCGCTGTCTTGTCGGGTGAAACTCCCAGTCCTTTAAGTTCGGAGCTTCTGCCACAATTGAGCGCGTGACTTTTCGGAGATCACGATCCAAATTTGGTGAGATGGCAAGTTGCCATGGTTTTGATAATCCAGGCCCAATTTCCCATGACAGCTCTGGAGCAAGATGACGTACCCTCTGGTCAAGTTCCTCCAAGAGAACGAGACTTTCTGGATCAGATGCTATGGCCTCCGCATTCGCACAAAACCACGTCCAAAATTCACTGATCTTGTAGCTCATCGTCTACTCTCCGAAAGGTTACTGCCACTTTGTTTTTTCCCTGATTTTATCCGTATCGCTCAGTTCATTTCTCTTGTTGTCCAAATTCTGCACACCGCCATTCTGGTCGATGTGTTGCTGTTCCTTCTGCCGACCCTCTTGGGTGTCGGATGCGTTGTACGTATCAACAACCTCGGCCTTGGATCGGTCGCGACCATCTTTAGAACGTCGTGTCTTCGCGGGGTTGGGCTTATTATGACGCCCAATATACGGCTTCCCGCTCCTAGTACCTGAACCTGGAACCCTGTAAATTGTACCATTCCCGCCTTGTCTTGCTCCAGCTCCTCCAGTTGCGGTTTGTGGCTCCGGCCCTGGTCCGTGGTCCTCCGCTGGTAAATCCCCAGCAGAAACCGTGGCTGGGTGAATCATGGCACCAAGAAAAACTGCGGGTCCGGCAAGGAGACCCCAGCGGGCCGATTCTAGTATAGAGGTTCCTCCGCCCAATTCCGCAGCTTCCCCTCCAAACCATCCCTCCAGCTTGCTGAGCAACTCCTCACCTTCAGGCACATCGATGTCGATGCATGGCGGGCAGGTCCCGTGGCCCGTTGGGTCAGTCCTACTCAGAGGGTTGTTTCTCACATACGAATACAGGTTGAGTGACTGAGGATCATCGAGCTGTGCGTATGGCACCGGCTCTTCCTGAGCAGCCCAGTCGGGCGACATG
>Ga0209039_10000070_pt1 | contig 84221 bp, 70 predicted proteins | sample BogFormECP12_OM1_FD_188238 | JGI IMG/M metagenome (GOLD analysis project Ga0209039, IMG submission 188238) | Bog forest soil microbial communities from Calvert Island, British Columbia, Canada - ECP12_OM1 (SPAdes) (version 2) | ecosystem: Environmental > Aquatic > Freshwater > Wetlands > Bog ... | reverse complement strand
TTCCAGGTGCGCCAGGTCCGTGAGGATGTCGCCCGCGCTCACCGAGCCCATGGTGCCGATGCGGATTACGCGGCCGTCCAGGTTGTTGCGCGAGCCCGCGATTACCGTCCCGTAGCGCTCCTTCAACCGCCGCACGATGTCTTTGCCATTCAGCTTTTCCGGCACGTCGAGACATACCACCGTGCTCGAGATCTTACCCGCCTTCGGGTAGGAAGTGAGTCCCAGGGCCGCGCAACCAGCCCGTAGCGCGTGCGAAAGCCTCTGGTGGCGCGCTAGCACGTGGGGCAAACCTTCCTCGTGGATCATCTCCAGCGCCTCATGCAAACCCGCCATCAGCGATACCGGCGTGGTGAAGGGCGTTTCCGGCTTTTCGACCGCGGCGCGGGCTTTCCGGAAATCCCAGTAGAAGCGCGGCAGCCGGTCGTCGCGATTCACCGTCTCCCAGGCTTTGTCGCTCATGGAGATCATTCCCACGCCCGGCGGGCACATGAGAGCCTTCTGCGAGGAAGACGCCACGATGTCGACGCCCCACTCATCTTGCCGCATCTCCACACCGCCGAGGCCGCTCACGGAATCCACCACCAGCAACTCGTTGCGCCCGCGCAGCACGGCTCCGATAGCCGCCAGGTCCGCTACCACGCCGGTAGAACTTTCGTTGTGCACCACCACCACGGCGCGATAGCCGGCGCCGCTGGCGGTGACGCGCTCTTCCACCTGGGCCGCCGTGGGCGCCAGGCCCCAGGGAACGTCCAGCGTATCGACGCGAACGCCCAGTGCCGCCGCGATGGCCGCGAAGCGTTCGCCGAATTGCCCGTGCGTGGAGATCAGTACGCGCTCGCCGGGCCCGAGCACATTCACCAGCGCCGCTTCCATCATTCCGGTTCCCGAGCTCGCGAAAAAGAAGATGCGGTTGCGCGTGCCCAGCACGGGCTGGATCGTATCCTCGGAGCGCCTTAGCATCGCCGTGAACTCCGGCCCGCGATGGCTCAGCACCGGCCGCGCGATAGCCTGCCGCACGCGTTCCGGCACGGCGGTGGGACCAGGAAGGCGAAGCCGGTAGGGCTGAGAGCCGGTCACCAGATTACGTTAGCAATTATTGAGGCTCGCGGAACTACCCGCGCTTGGCGACCACCAGCGTGATGTCGTCGGCCTGCGGGGCGCCAGCGGCGAAATCGGACAGATCGCAAGCCACGGCCTCGACGATGGCCGTCGCGGGGGCCTCGCGGTAGCGCTTGAGCACTTCGATGAAACGGCCTTCGCCGTATTCATCGTAGGCGCTGTTGTTGGCTTCGGTGACGCCATCGCTATAGAGCACCAGCATATCGCCCCGATCGAGATGCACGCGCTCCTCGGCATAGGAAGCGGCGGGGAGGATGCCGAGAACCGGGCCGCCGCCTTCGAGCATCTGGGCTTCGCCGGAGGCGCGCACCAGGATGGGCGGGTTGTGGCCGGCGTTGGCGAAGGTCACTTCGCCACTGGCGGTATCGAGCACGCAGAAAAAGAAGGTGATGAAGCGGTTGCTCGGGCACTGCGCGCAGGTGGCCTTGTTGAGGCGGGTCATGAAGGCGGCCAGGCTGCCGGGATCTTCCGCCAGCACCTGCACGCGAGCGTGCAGCGCCATCATCATCAACGATGCCGGCAGGCCTTTGCCGGAGACGTCGCCGAGCGCCAGGCCGACGCGGCCATCGGGATAAGGGAAGAAATCGTAATAGTCGCCGCCGACCGTGCGGCAGGCGGCGTTGAAGCCCGCCAGATCGGTTCCGGCCACTTCGGGAGCCTGGGCGGGAAGCATGCCGCGCTGGATCTCGGCGGCCTGCGAGAGGTCGCGCTGCATGATGCGTTCGGTCTGCTCGATTTCGGCGAGGCGGGCGTTTTCCACGCGGATGGCGGCGATGTGGCCCATGACGGAAAGCAGGTTGAGGTCGTCCTTGGTGAACTCGCGGAGCACGAAGGGCGAATCCACATAGATCAAGCCGATGATGCGCTCCTTGGTTTGCAGCGGCACGGCCATCATGGTGTGGACCTTCTGCTCGACGATGCTCATGCGGCCCTTGAACGCGTCATCGAGCTGAGCGTCGCGAACCAGGATGGAGGTCTTGTCGTGGAGGACGCGGTCGCGCACACCGGTCGAGATGCGGAAGCCCTCACCCTTGTGCGCCTTGGGGACCAGCGAATCGCCTTCCAGGATGAGGACCACGCCGCGCTGCGCGTTGACGGCCTGAATAGCGAGGTCGAGGATGACGGGGAAAAGTTCGGAGAGCGGGCGATTCTCGGAGAGTTCCTGGCCGGCGCGGATGAGCGCCTGCATGGGAGCGGAAGCGCGCGGGCCGGTGCCGCGATCCATCTGAATGGTCTGGTTCGCCGAAAGCGCGCCTTCCAGGCTGGTGACCACGGTGGAAGTAGAGGGCGATTTGCTGTCCTCGCCTTCGAAAACCACCACGCCGGAAGCGGCCTCGACCACGTCCGGGGAGAAGACGATCACCAGGTGGCCGGCGGTCACGCGGTCGCCGGGCTTGAGGATGAGCTCGGCCTTGAGCGGGATGTTATTGACGAACGTGCCGTTCTTGCTGCCGAGGTCTTTCACGGTCCAATCTTCGCCCCGCAGTTCGAAGGCGAAATGCTGGCGGGAAAGCCCGGCGTCTTCGGGGAACGACAATTCGACCGCGCTGGAGCGGCCAAAGGAAATGCGCTCACCGGTGAGCGGCACGGTTTTCATCTGGCCGTCGGGACATTGGATCAGGAGTTCGCGGTGCATGAGCTGTCCTCGGGGACTGCGTCGAATCCTAACATTATAAAACTAAACCTGACGTGCGGCGGCGCGTGGAATGGCTGGATATAGCGATCTCGCGGCTTGAGCGAAATTGGGTTGGTTTGGGGTCGTTTTAAGAACGGCATCTGCTTTGGCTCCTTAGGGTGGGCCGGCAGGGTCGGCCGGCAAAATTGGGTTTGTTTGGTATTCAACGTTTTCGGCGCTGGTTGTGGGAAATTGAGAGTCGAGGGCCCACGCGACCCCGACCTGTGTTCAGGGTAGCAGGCGCCTGGAGCAAGCAATTCCCGAGAAGTAGCTGATTTTGAAGGAGAGGATCATTGAACTGCGTGACCTTCGGGGTGCAGGGAAAGCGACTCAGGTTTTCAAGGCAGAGTGGTTGTCAGTGCGCCACGGCCTCTGGCCCCGTTGTAGCGGAATGCGGGCTGCCGCGCGGCGCTCATTGGCCCGCGAAGCGCTTTCGCAGCTTTTCCCAGGTCACTTCCAACTCCTCGGGGACAACGCGGGTTTCGCCCACCACGGTCATGAAGTTGGTGTCGCCGGTCCAGCGCGGCAGCACGTGCAGATGGATGTGGCCGGTAATGCCAGCCCCGGCGCTCTTCCCCAGGTTCATGCCGAGATTCAATCCATCGGGCCGGTAAACGGCGCGCAGATGCATCTCGCACTGGCGGGCCAGGCGGATCATTTCCACCAGGGCTTCGTCGGGCAGGTCTTCGAGCGATGGGACATGGAGGTAGGGGACCACCATCACGTGGCCGCTGGTGTAAGGGAAACGGTTGAGGATGACCAGATTGTGCGCGCCGCGGCAGACCACCAGCCAGACTTTGTCGTTGTCCGCCTCGGCCGCGCGGCAGAATACGCAACCTTCGGGATCCCCGGTCCCGGTCACGTACTGATAGCGCCAGGGGGTCCAAAGGTAATCCATGCCGCACCCGGAGGAAGCGACTACGGGGCTGGAGTCTCGCCAGCCGCCGGGGCTACCGGAGCGGCGGGCGTGGCCGAGCTATTGACCACGTCTTTCAATTCCTTGCTGGGTTTGAAATACGGGATCTTCTTGGCCGGCACCTCCACGCGCGCGCCGGTCTTGGGGTTGCGGCCAACACGGGGCTGGCGCTGGCGGGTGCGGAAACTGCCGAACCCGCGGATCTCGATCTTATCGCCGCTGCGCAAAGAGCGAACGATGCTGTCGAAAATGGCCTCCACGATGACCTCCGATTCCTTCCGGGTCATCTCCACCACTCGGGAGACTTCTTCAATCAGATCGGCCTTAGTCATGGCATTCTCCTGGGGGGAGGCATTCTCATATTGAATTCGCAGTATCTCTTGAATACCATAAATTTGCAAGCTATTCGAGGGTGCGATCTTTAAGGCTCATCACTTCCTCGATGGTGGTGGTGGCGGCGGCGGCCTGGCGCTGGTAGTCTTCCAGGCGGTTTTTCTCCTCGTCGTCCGTCACCGCGCGGAGGCTGAGGCCGATTTTTTTCTCCGCCTCGCTCATCTTGACGATCTTGAAATCGAACTCCTGATTGAGAGAAACGGGCGGCTCTTCGTGCCCGCGCCGGCCCGCATAACCAGGTATCTCCGAGAAGTGGCATAGGCCCTCGACGCCTTCGGCCAGCTCTACAAAGGGGCCGAAACTGGCAAGGCGGCAAATGCGGCCATGAACCGTATCGCCCACCTGATGGTTTTGGAAAAAGGTCTCCCAGGCGTCCGGCTGAAGCTGCTTGATGCCGAGGGAAAGCCGATGGGACGAGGAATCGATATTCAGGATGACGGCCTGCACCACCTGGCCCTTTTTCAGGACTTCCGAGGGATGCTTGACGCGCTTGGTCCATGATAGGTCGGAAACGTGCACCAGGCCGTCGATGCCTTCTTCGATTTCGATGAAGGCGCCGAAATCGGTCATATTGCGGACGCGGCCTTCCACCACCGAGCCGACGCTGTAGCGCGTGTCGACGGTGCTCCAGGGATTGGGTTCCAACTGTTTGAGACCGAGCGAAATGCGGCGGTCGCGGGAATGCACTTCGAGAACCACGGCTTCCACCTGATCGCCGGGCTTGACCACCTTGGAGGGGTGTTTCATACGGCGCGACCAGGTCATCTCGCTGATGTGAATGAGGCCTTCGACGCCCGGTTCGAGTTCCACGAAGGCGCCGTAATCGGTCACGTTGACCACCCGCCCGATGACGCGGCCGTTCAGGGGAAAGCGCTGCGCCACGGTTTCCCAGGGGTCGGGCTCAAGCTGCTTCATGCCGAGCGACACGCGCTCCTTGGCGCGATCGAACTTGAGGATCTTGACCGTAACCTGATCGCCCACGTGCAGCAGTTCGGACGGATGGGTCACGCGCCCATAGGAGATGTCGGTGACGTGCAGCAGGCCGTCGATGCCGCCCAGATCGATGAAGGCGCCATATTCGGTGAGATTCTTCACCACGCCGGTAACCACCGATCCCTCCACCAGGTGTTCGAGGGTAGCGCTCTTGCGGACGTTGATTTCCTCTTCCACGGCGGTCTTGCGGGAGACCACTACATTGCCGCGGCGGCGGTTGAGCTTGATGATCTTGACGGGAATGTCCTGGCCAACCAGCGAATCCAGGTTGTGGACCGGACGCGGATCGGCCTGGGATCCGGGCATAAAGGCTTTGATGCCGACATCCACGGCGAGCCCGCCTTTGACGCGGCCAAGCACCCGGCCGGAAACCACCAACTGTTCCTGATATGCCTTTTCGAGATTCTCCCAAATCCGCAGGCGCGCGGCCCGAGTGTGCGAAAGCAGAACGTATCCTTCGGGCTGCTCGCCGCCGTGATCGATCATTACGTCGACTGGGTCGCCGCGCTGCACGGTAATATTGCCGTCCGGATTGCGGAACTGCTCGATAGGGACGATGCCTTCGGACTTGTATCCGAAGTCGATGATCACGTCCTTGGCGGTGACACTGAGTACCGTGCCTTGCAGGACTTCATCGGCGGCGGGTGGCGCGAAATGGCTGTAATCGTCGAGGAGATTCTCGTAGCTGTCGGCTCCGGTCTCCTCGATCTGCCCGTCGTTAGGGTCTACGGCCATTACGCCTCCGCCGAGTACTGATTCGCCGCTGGTTGCGTAGCGGGAATTCCTGTAGCGGGCTGCCAGCACTGACTGGCATGCACGTCTCACTTACTCCGAGCGTTCGACTCCACACCATGCGCCGATCACGAGCAACCACTGAAAGATCAGTATGTTAGCAAATATACGCCGAGTCGCGGGGGGTTGTCAACGGTACCCCCAAGCCCCGCGCGCAGCTTTCCCTTGGCGCGCCGGCAAATCGGGAGTACAATCAGACTGCCATATCCTCAATTGGACCAGGGTTTCCGGCGCCGGTCGCTCCGGCTTTATACCGGCCTTTTAGGAGGTTTGCATGTTTGAGACCCTCGCAGATCACATCCGGCAAGATGAGGGGCCACCGGCCAGCAAAAGGGAGCGATTCCTTCGATGGGCCGTGGTGGCATCCGTTTCGATAGCGCTGTTCGGCGGATTGTACCTGCTGATGCTGCAGCTGGAGCATTAAGCCGGCATCAGGGGATCACTGAATCGCTGCGATACGCCGCATGACGGATTTGACTCTGCGGCCGTATGCAGCGTCGGGGTTATATACAGCCAAAATCTTGTCCAGGCTCTTGTCCCGGTATAGGGCGGAGTGGGCTAGGCGATAACCGACAGCATAGATGCCGGCGGCCGGGGTCGAGAATTGCGCGCGGCCGGAATCCCAGCCGAAGATATTGTTATTCCGCCCGGCTTTCCCGCCGGTGGATTCCACAAACGAGATACTGGGGAGCAGGCGCCAGTCCAGGATATAGGTATCGGCAACATCCAGGAACTCGTCGACGTACCGGCTGGCGGGGCAACCGCCTTTATCGAAGAACTGGCGGAGCGCGGCATGACGCGGATCGAGGCGGTAGTCGGGGGCCGTGGCACGGTTCGCCTGTTGCGGTGATAAAACCACCGGCAGGGACGCCATACCGAACATCACCAAACCTCCGGACAATAGTCTTCTCATGTCTTAGGATCCTTTAAATTCAATGGCTTGTGGTGCCTGGAAAGCCCCGCTGGAGAGGGCGCCAAACAGCCTGGAAAAAGTGGCGGAAGCAAAAAGCTCCCGAAGAGTAAAGAGTTGGACTAGGGAGGTGACATAAGGACCAATTATATCACTATGAGGAGCGGGGGTTTGGGGCTGGGGGACAGGGCTGGGGGGACAGGGTGGCGCGGCCTACCCAAGAGAATGGAACACGTCAACTCAGCGATTAGCGGGATTCCAGGGCGATGGCGCGGGGGAACAGGATGTTGTTCTCCAGGTGGATGTGCTGGTGAAGGTCGCGCTCCATTCTCTCGAGCTCGAAATAGAACGCCCGGAACGTGTTGCAGGCATCTTCCGGCGGAGTGTAGCCGCCCGTAAGCTGGCGCATGCCGCCCAGCGCCTGGCCGGCGGAATCGTGCTCGGCCACCATCACGCGGATGGGATTGCAGACCGAGCCGCAATGGAATTCGCAGCCGCCCGGGCCACCGCCTTCTTCCAGGGACCGAATCAGCGGGAACAGGATCATCTCTTCCTTCATGAGGTGGCCTTCCAGTTCCTCCTTCATCCCCCGGAAGGTTTCGGCCAGGGCCAGCAGCACGACGCCGTGGCGCGCGGAATGTTTGGCCAGGATCTTCTCCAGCATCCCGTCCAGACGGGGAAGCTGCGTCTTCATGTAGACGTGGTGGGTGCCGACGATATGGTCGATCAGCAGGTTCAGCGGAGTGGATTGCCAATCCGGCGGGGGCGGCGCGCCGCCAGCCGGGTCAGCCTGGCGTTCGATTTCCTCCAGCACGGCGGCTGGATCGAGACCGCGCCTGCGGCAAACCTGCTCGAAAGCCTGGCTGCCGCCGCAACAATAATCGATGCCAAACTGTTCGAGAACTCGTGCGGATGCTGGCATCCGGGCGGCCAGTTCGCCAACCGTGATTTCCGGAGAAAACATGCCCATGACTTGAGTTTGGCGCCGGGCGGAAGCGATGTCGGTGACTGGAGTCACGCGGCCACCGGCGCCAGGGTTCCTGGTATACTCGGCAGTGCAAGTTCCGGTACTGCTATATCATGGGACTATGCCGGTTTTGTGCGGGAACGGGTGGCGCAAAACTTTCGGCTGGCTTAGAGTGAAAGAGAACCCTTTGTGAGGAAACCCATGCGTTCCATACGTGCAATCGTGATCGTTCCGATGGCCTTGATGGCGTTGGTGTCGTGCAGTCGCGACCCCAATTCCGCCAAGAAACACTATCTCGAGAGCGGCGACAGATACTATGCAAAAGGCCGGTACAAAGAAGCGGCTATTCAGTATTCGAACGCCTTAAAGATCGATCAGCGATTCGGACCCGCGCACTACAAGCTCGCGTTGGCGGACATGAATAAAACCCCGCGCCCGGACTTGGGCGGGGCGCTGAAGTCTTTGCGGCGAGCGGTGGAGTTGCTCAAGGGTAACAACGCGTACCAGGCAGAGTACCTGGATTCGATGGTCAAGCTCTCCGAAATTTACCTGGCCTACTTGCCAGACAAGCAGTCGCTGGAAGACGTGGACAGCTACTCCAACATCCTTCTGAAACGGGATCCAAAATCGTTCGACGGCCACCGGCTGCGCGGCGACTTGAATTTTCAGCGCGCGAAGGATGCGGTCCGGGTCGCCAACAAAGAGGAGAGCATGAAGCTGATTGGCGAGGCGCTCAATGAATATCGCCAGGCTGATGCGGTGAAGCCGGGTAACCAGCTCGTCAACATACAAATGGGAGGGGCGCTGGCGTTTTTGGGCAGGTACGCGGAGGCCGAGCAGGAGTTCAAGAAGGCTATCTCGCTGGATAAGACCAATTCGAAGGCCTATACCGAGCTGTACGGGCTGTATATGATGCAGGGGAAGCCGGACGATGGCGAACAGGTGCTGAAACTGGCAGTCCAAAACAATCCGAAGCAGTTCAACTACCTGGTATTGTTGGCTACCCACTATGGCTATCAGAAACGCCGCGAAGATATGGTCGCCGTACTGCAGCAGATCAAGTCGCACGCCGCCGAGTGGGACCAGGCTTATATGACAGTGGGCGATTTCTATATGCGCTCGGGCGACGGCGATTCGGCGCTGAAGGAATTCCGTGAAGGAATGTCGAAAGATCCCAAGCAAAAGGTCAAGTACCAGAAGCGCATGATCGAAGTGCTGTTGCGGCAGGGCAAGCGGACCGAGGCGGCCGAACTCAATAGCCAGATTCTCAAAGCCGATCCGGAAGACAACGACGCGCGCGGTCTTGCGGCGACCCTGCTGCTGGACCGGGGCGACATTTCGAAGGCCACGACGGAACTGGAGAACATTGTGACGCGCGCGCCCGACAACGCGGTGGCGCACTACAACCTGGGCCGGGCCTACGTGGCGCGCGGCCAATCGGCGCAGGCCAGGCAGCAGTTTCAGAAGGCCCTCGAGATCAAGCCGGATTACATCCTGGCGCGCCTCACCCTGGCGCAAATGGAAGTCGGCCAGGGCGAGTATGAAGCGGCGCTGAAGAGCGCCCGGGAAATTCTCGAACGGTTCGATCGCAATAACTCGAGCGCGCGGCTGATCGAAGCCGCGGCGCTGGCGGGCCAGAAGAAGTACGGAGATTCCAAAGCGCTGCTCAACGCCATGGTGAAAGCCAGCCCCAGTTCTCCGGAGATTCACTATCAACTCGGTGCGGTGGCTTTGGCGGAGAGCCGCTACAAAGATGCCGAGGATTCCTTTAAGCGGGCTTACGAATTGAATCCAGCCAATTCCCGCCCCCTCATGGGGATGGTGCAAACGGACATGGCCCAGCACAAGACGGATGCCGCGATGCAACTGCTGCTGGACGAATCCAAGAAAGCGCCCAACCGGATGGATCTGCTGGTGGGCCTGGCCAGAACCGCGGAGCAAGCGGGCAAGTATGACGATGCGATCGGCTATTACCAGCGGGTTCTCGACGGCCTGGACAAGAACTCCCGAGCTCGCGGCGAAATCTACTTCAACATGGGCGAGACGTATCGCCATAAAGGAGACGACAACAACGCCATCGCCGCGCTTCAAAAGGCGCGCACCGTCCTTCCCGACAACGAGAATGTATTGAACTCCCTGGCGCTGACGCTCGATACCTCCGGCCACAAACCCGAGGCTCAAAAGGTCTACGAAGCCATCATCCGCATGAACCCGAACAATGTCATGGCGCTGAACAACCTGGCGTACCTGATGGTGGAAACCGGATTGGATACCGACGTAGCGCTTAGCTATGCGCAGAGGGCCAAACAACTGATGCCCGACATGCCGGAAGTCGCCGACACGCTTGGCTGGATTTACCTCAAGAAGGGGCAATTCGATTTCGCCGTGAACGCATTTCAGGACCTGGTCGCCAAAGCGCCTGGCCACTCCACCTTCCACTTCCACCTCGCCATGGCATACAAGATGAAGGGCGATAAAGGGAAGGCCATCTCTGAACTCCACGAAGCCCTCAAATACAACCCTACCGGAGACGAACACCAGAAGATCGTGGAAATGCTGGGCCAATTGGGCGCACCCTAACCCGGCGAAGCCGGCACCAAACGGGAAACTATTTGTTCACCGCGGAGGCGCGGAGGCCGGCCGCCCGCGCTCACAGGATGCGCGTGGGGCGGTAACCGGGGCGGTATTTCAGACGCAGCTTCTTGCCGGGGTCGCTGACGATCTCCACCAACAGCTTGCGGAACCCCTCGTTGGGGTTCGCCGCCGGGTAGTACGTCACGGTGTAAGCGTTGCTCATTTCCTCGCGGACGTCTTCCAGGGCCTCCACCTGTTTCTGCCAGGTGCGCGCCCAGAAGGCTTTCCCTCCGGTCTGCTGCGCCATGCGGCGGAATACGGCGCTGGAGATGGGGTCTTTATTCACTTCGCTGGTGGAGATGACGTAGATCGGGATGCCTTCGTCTTCCGCCACGGCGCGCACATCGTCGGGCGCCACCATGCTGGCGTTGTCGGGACCGTTCGAGAAGACGATCACCACCTTGCGTCCAGGCACCTTGGCGGCATCGCGCAAGGTCAGCAAGAGGGCGTTATACAGGGCCGTATCGTCGCCTGCCACGGAACTGCGCAGGCCATCGATGGCATCGCCCTTCTCCCGCGTCAGGCTGGCGGCGCGCGAAAGGTTGCGGCTGAAGGTGTAGACGGCCACGGAATCGGCGCCGTCCAGGCCGCGCACAAATTCTGCAATGGCGTCTTCGGCGTAGACGAAGCCCTTGTACATGAAGTTGCTGGTATCGAAGAGCACGAAGACGTTCGTGCCCACGAAAGCATCGGGGTGCTCCAGGCCGGGCAGTTCGTCTTTGCGCGCTTCGAGCAGCGGACGCGTGGAACCATCCTCCGCTACGGCCAGGGGTGTGCCTGCGCCCTCCGCAAAGGTCGAGATGCGCTGCAGAATCCCGTCCTCATAGATGCGGAAATCGCCTGGCTTGAGGCCCTTGATGTAGTGGTTCTTGCTGTCGGTCACCTGAAAGCTCAGCACCACCATGTCCACCTTGACCTTGAAGATGGGCCGTTGGCTCTGGGCATGCAGCAGAACTCCGCCAGTCGTCATGCCGAGGAATCCACGTCGCGAGATCGTCATGATTGCCTACCGGTTTGGTAATTCCTGAAGTCCAGTTTTCAATTCGCCGTTCGCGCCCGCGCGGGCTTGTGCGCGGACCTCTGCGCCGACATGCCGCAGCGATTTCAGCACGGCGGGCCAATCCTCCAAGTGCGAGGCGAAAATTTCCTCCACCAGCTTTTGCGTCCATTCGGGAATCCGCACATTGAGTTGCGATGGCGGCAGGCTGAGCTCGTCGGCCAAGTCCGCCCAATAGAGCGTATTGGATTCCCAGCTCTCCGCCATAATGCGGCTGGAGTAACCCATCAGGGTGGGAAAGGTGCGAAGGTTCAGCAACTCCGGCTGGTAGGAATTCGCCAGGGTCGGCTTGGGTGTGCCAAAAGCGCGGGAAATGGCGGCGTAGTTGACTTCCTGGGGCGAGGCTTCCGCCAGTCGCCGGAGTTCAGAAAGCAGGCAGGAAGGGTCACCGCTGCGGCCCGACCCCAGGTCGCGCGCCAGGTCGAACAGTTCCGAGGGGGTCACGCGATTGGCCGCTTCCTCGACGTTGCCTTGCGCCAGAAGCTCGGTAACCGCGCTGCTGCGGACGGGCGCGGCCACCTGCGCCAGCGCTTCGGCCACCTGCCCGCGAATCCCCTCGTCGAGCGTCGCTTCCGCCAGCAACTCACGCCCATACCGCAGGTGCAGGCCCACCCAGTGCAACTGGGAAGGTGTAACGGTCCACCACCGGGGAGTCTTGGCGCTGAGAATCATCTGCGGAACCAGGTCGCCCCAGATGAGCGCCTGCGTGTGGGTGGGGACGAGGAAGTTCTGTTCCGCTTCCGCCAGCGCATAGGGCAGCGCAGAAAGCGACCCCACCAGGCGGCCGCCGCCGTTCGATGGCCATCCGGTTCCGAACATTTCCGTGGTGCGCCAGGTAGCCGGCGCAGCCGGCATTCCCAGGAAATCGTGGCTCCGCACGAAAAGCGGATTGGTGTAGAGAATCTGCGCCCCCGGCGGCGCGTAGTAAGCGTAGTTCAAGGCCAGCAAGGTGTCGCGCAGCAACGGTGCGAGCTGCGCGCGGATCTCTTTCAGCTTCTCGCCGTCGGCGCCGGCGCGTTCCACCGTTGCGCGCAGGTTGAGCTTGCGCTCGGCGTCGATGTGGCGATCGGTCCAATAGCCGTAGCCCATGGCGTTCTGTTCGGTGGCAGTCAACGGGGCTCGCGGCAGGGGAATCTCGCTGATGCGGCTGGTCAGCTTGGCTACCAGGGTGGTATTGAGCTTGGCGCCTTTGGAAACGCTCTCGAGATTGTCGGCGAGATCGAAAAGCGTCTCCAGCGGAATCACGCGCTGCGATTCCAGAATGCGCGTCATGTCCTGCGCCATTTCTTCCCGCGCATCGGCGCTGGCGGTCTCCGGTCCGGCAAGCAGCCCAACCATGCGTTCCTGCGGCGTCGCGGTGGCCGATCCGGGGGCCGCGGCCAGCAGTTTCTGGACGGCCGTGCGTCCCGCATCGAACAGCTCACGATTGCTGTGCAACTGGGCGAACGGGCTCACCACGGCGGCGAACGTCTCATCGGCCCGCGCTTCCGGAATAGTCTGCTGCCGGACCAGAATCTGCCACAATCCGGTCGCCGATTGGAAGGTCCCGGCGACGTCCGCCTTGAAGGCCTGGTCGTGCATGTGCGCGAGGGTCTCCGCCGTATCCAGGAACTGGATCATGGAGCGGCCGCTCAAGTTGCGGGATTCGGCGAACAGGGTGTACTGGGTGCCGTAATCGTGATAGGCGCGGGCCAGCCTGTCCACGGTGGCGGCTTCGAGCGGCTTCGAGCGTCCGCGGTCCAGGTCTGAGATCGCCATGAAGATTTTCAGCGGCTCGTTCTCGACACTCTTGCGGCACAGCGCGAAAAGCGCTTCCAGCACGTCGTCGGGCTCTTTCCAGGTGGTAGCCAGGCGCGTCAGCTTGCCGTCGTACTTCCCCTGCGGGTGGTTGACGAAGAGAGTCTTCCAGACCTCCAGATTTCCCGGGATATGCGGCTTGCCGTCCCCATCCATCTGCAGGCGCGTGGTGAACAGCATCATGTCGGTGTTGGAGCGGAAGACCGGTCGAGCCGGCCCGGGGCTGGTAATGCGGCCGCGTACCGCAGAGTAGAAGCGCTTCATGCGAGCCGGATCGGTGAGGTATTCCTGCACGGGCCCGTGAATCCGCGCCAGGGCGTCGTACAGGCTGGCCAGCCAGCCGTCATCTTTAGCCAGCAGCTTGTCGAAGAAATCGGTGCCTTTGTCCGCGGAGGCGCCCGTCAACTCTCCCCACGCCGCGGCCGACCGCGCGCCGCCCGGCACGACCGCCTTGCCATTGCGGATTTCAAACATTCCACCGAAGAAATCGAGCACGTGAGAAAAAGCTTTGAGGCGTGTGTAGGGAACCGCGGAGCGAATCTGTTCGGCGGTGGTGCGGTCCAGCTTGGACAAACCCAAATACAGGCGGCACTGCGCCGGATCTGCGATGAGCGACTCCAGGAAGTCGCCGGGCTCCTTGTCCTTGGCACCGCCCAACCAGTATTCCGTGCCGTACAGTACCGGGACCATGGTGGGGTGGAAATCATAGGCGAAGGGGCGGTTGGTGCGCAAGGCCTGCTCGAGCCGGTTGAGCGGGAACCCGGAATCGGTGGTGAGGAAGGCCCGTGCGGCGTTAACGGTTTCCAGCACCACTTCGGCCCCGCAACCGCCGCGCATGCGGAATCCCAGGATGCGCAACAACTCCGCCGCGGTGGGTGAATCGCAGTTCTCGATCTTGATCGCCTCGGCGTCGCCGGCCAGCTTTTCGAGCTCGCGCGCCTGTGAGATGTAGCGGTGCACCAGCTTCAGGTATTCGGTCTGTTCCAGGGCTTCGTTGCTGTGGGACGCCTGGTAGCCGTTGGTCACCACGTTGCGGGCGAGCGCCGGCAGAATGTCATCGGGGCCGGCTTCTGGTGAAATGGCGGCCATCCGGGCGAAAGAGCGCAACGGTCCCGGAATCGGCGCGCGGGCTCCAGCCGGTGCGCTGGTGGACGCGGGCGGCGGGACGCCCGGCAGCGCGAGGCTCTTGCCGGTTGCCGTGCGATAGGCTTCCGCGTCGCGCGCGGCGGCTTCGCGGTCGCCCGCCAGAAGATCGAGCGCCGTCAGGCGCCGGGCGATGATTCCGGCGCGGGCTTTGTTCCCCGATCTTTCCAGCGCGGCCAGCAGCCGGGAATAGGCTTCACGGCTGGCGGGGTCGCCATATTGGTCGAGGAATTCAGTATACGCATTCAGCGCGGGGATGCTGTTAGGCTGCGCCTCGACCGCCCGGGCCAAAGCGGCGCGGGCGCCGGCTACCTCGCCGGCAGCCTCCATTTCGCGAGCCTGATTCTGAGCACCGTTCAGAACTGGCGACGCCAGTGCCAACCCGAATACCGCCAAAGCCGTGGAACACTTCATGCTGGCCCTCCGTTACTGTTGAATCACTCTACCACGAGCGGGTGTGGTTTGGTGATTCTAAACCAATCAAAAGACACGCCGCAAGTATACGCTTGTTAAAAGGCGAAAACCGGCCTCGGAAAAGTCCCTCCCCCAGCCGTTCCGCCCACCTTATTCGGCGGGCAGATGAAACTCGACGCCCCGCTCGCGGTTCAACTGCTGGCTGAAGGAACGGTCCACCTGGTCGAGCGGGGCCTGTTTTTCCTGGTGCTGCAGCGTCACATAGTGCAATGTCTTGCCGTCCACCCAATACGCGGCAGCGGCATAGATGGTGTGATCTTTCATCGCCACCAGATAGATGGGTGCGGCCTCTGAACTCTCTCGCGGCTTCACTTCCTGGCCATATTGATCGTAGGTATGGCCGGAAGAAGGCGCGACATTTGTATAGACAGGAGCTGGAACCGGATCCGCGGCAGGAGCTGGACCTGGGGCTGGTGGTTGCGCATAAATCACCGTCACGTTCGGGGAGACGTTGTAATCGTAGGCCGGGTAGGGATAGTTGGAAATGTACGGATACGTGCTGATATAAGGAGAGTAACCGTAGTAGCCGGGGTAATAGTAGCTGCTTCCATACCAGGGATAGCTGTAAAGATAGGGAGAGGAATAGCCGCGAAAGCCGCCCACAAATCCACCGCCGCCGCGAAAGCCTCCGCCTGCGAATCCGCCGCCATGAAAGCCGCCCGCTCCGCCGCCATGAAACCCGCCGCCTCCGCCTGCGCGAGCCCCGCCGCCCCGCTGGGCCGTTGCGCTGCCGGCCAGCAGGCAACACAGACCGATTCGCAGAAGAACCCTCATGGAAACCTGCCTTTCACTTCGCAGCATACTCCCGCGGTCCGCGGGCTGCAAGCGGGCCTTCGCGGACCCTCGCGGCTTAACACTTCATCCCAGCGGAACAGCCGTTCATCGGAAAGCGTGCCCCTTCGTCGCTCGAGCGGCCGCGCCGCCGCCCCACCAACTACCATGGTTGATATGAGAAGCATTCGCGGCGTGTGGCTCGTGGTCGTGGTCAACACCGCGGGAGCGGTCATCCCCACCATCCTGCTCCAGCTTTTCAAGCCTGGCGCCACTTCCCACGATATGTGGGTGCACTTCCGCTTCAGCCTGGTTTATTCCTACTGCATCGGAACCCTGGCATTCGCCGTGATGGGACGCCTGGCCGAGCGGCTGCACTGCCGGTCAAGGAGCTGGTCGCTGGCCGCGATGTTCCTCAGCTTGGTCGTGCTGGCGGTGGTCGGCTCCCTGGCCGCCAACCTCATTTTCCTCGCCCTTGGATGGTCGGCCAAATCGGAATTCGCGCCGGAGTTCATCGGCGGACTGCGCATCGCCATCTTCCTCACCATCCTGATCGGCGCCGCGGTCACGGTGTTTGAGACGCTGTCTCATCGCCTCAGGGAAGTCACCGAGGAACTGCAGACGCGGCAACTGGCCGAAGAGCGCGCGCGTCAACTGGCCACCGAGGCACGGCTTTCCTCCCTGGAATCGCGCATCCATCCGCACTTCCTCTTTAATACGCTCAACTCCATTAGCGCCTTAATCCGCGAAGACCCGCGCGCAGCCGAACGCACGGTGGAGCGCCTCGCGTCGCTGCTGCGCTACTCGCTCGACGCCAACGCGCGCGGCCTGGTGCCTTTGCGGCAGGAGACCCACATCGTCCAGGATTATCTGGAGATCGAGAAGACCCGCTTCGGCGATCGCCTGCGCTACAGCGTTGAAACGCCCGACGCGCTGGCCGACCTCGAAGTGCCGCCGCTCTCCGTCCAGACGCTGGTCGAGAACAGCATCAAGCACGCCATCGCTCGCAGCCGCCAGGGTGGGGAGGTGCGTTTCGCCGCGCGGCTCGATGCCGGCCACCTGGTTTTGGAAGTGAGCGACGACGGCCCTGGCTTCGATGCGTCCCCGCTCCGCCGCGGGCACGGCCTGGAGAATCTCCAGGAACGCCTGACCGCGCTGTTCGACGGCGATGGCCGCCTCGAGATCGCGCGCCGCGATGGCCGCACTGTGGCATCCGTGATCCTGCCGGCCGGGAAGCTGCTGGCATGATCCGCGCCTTCGTGGTGGACGACGAACCGCTGGCCGTCAAGCGCCTCAGCCGCATGCTGCGCGAGACCGGCCGCGTGGAAGTGGTTGGCGGATCGAGCGACCCGGTTGACGCAATCGCCGCGCTCTCGTCCGTGTCCGTGGACGCGCTCTTTCTCGATATCCAGATGCCCGGCATGACCGGCTTCGAAATGCTCGCCGCGATGGAACCGCAACCCATGGTGGTCTTCACCACGGCCTACGATCAATATGCACTCCAGGCCTTCGAAGTGAACTCCGTCGATTACCTGCTCAAGCCCATCGAGGAGCGCCACCTGGCGCGCGCGTTGGACAAGATCGAGCGCCTGAGGGCATCGCCCGGCCCGCCACCCGACTGGAAGGCGCTGCTGGCGCAACTGGCCGCCGGCGGTTACCCGGAACGCATCGCGTCGCGCCTCGGGGACCGCATCCAGATCCTCGAGCTGGCCCATGTGATGTACTTTTTCGCGCACGACAAGCTCACCTACGCGGCCACCGAAACCAAGAACTACGTGGTGGATTACACGGTATCGGATCTCGAACAGAAGCTCAGCCCGCGTTCCTTCTGCCGCATTCACCGCTCCACGCTGGTCAACCTGGCTTGGGTAAAGGAAATGGATGCCTGGTTCGGCGGCCGGGTGCTGGTGCGGCTGAAGGACGCGAAGTCGACGCAGTTGCAAGTGGCCCGCGAGCGCGTGTCCGAATTGAAGAAGCGCCTCGGCGCGTAGCCGCTTATCTTGTATGGAAGAGCGCAAACCACTACGCTAGATTGCAACGCTCGGAGAACAATCTTCGTCAATAGTTCTTATGCCGCTCTCTGGAACCAATCGCATGAAGTGCAAGATCGTCCGCCTGGCGCTTCGTACCGTGATTTCCTGCCTGCCGCTGGCCACCCTATATGCGCAGCAGGACCGCATCACCACCCCGATCGATAACCGCCGGACCGTGGCGCTGCCTGGTCACATTCACCCCCAAGCCCAGCCTCGGTATGACCAGGGCGCGGTGGAGGCCACGCACGAATTGCCCTCCATCACGATCCACATCAAGCCCTCGACAGGCCAACAGCAGAGCCTCAGCCAGCTTCTCAGCGATCAGCAGAATCCTCGCTCGGCGCAGTATCACAAATGGCTGACGCCCGAGCAGTATGCGGACCGGTTTGGCGCCAGCTCGAACGATCTGGGCAGGATCGCGGCATGGCTCCAATCGCAGGGCTTTACGGTGCAATTGACCGCCCGGGGCCGCAACTGGATTACGTTCAGCGGCACGGCGCAACAGGTCCAGAACGGCATGCACGCCGAGATTCACCGCTACAACGTCAACGGCGAAACTCATTATGCGAATGCCACGAATCCGGCGCTTCCGGCCGCTTTCGCGGGCATGGTGAGCAGCATTCGGGGCCTGAACGATTTTCGTTTGAAGCCCAAGAATTTGCGGAAGGCGAGTCCGCAGTTGACCTCGGGCGGCACGCACCACGTGGTTCCCGACGATTTCGCCACTATCTATGACGTGGCGCCTTTGTACAGCGCGGGCACCGATGGCACGGGACAGAGCCTGGTGATCGTGGGACAGTCGGACATCATGATGTCCGACATTGCAAAGTTCCGCTCCACGTTCAATCTGCCGGCGATCAATCTGACGCCAGTGCAGGTGGGAAAGACGAATCCGGGCTATCAGATTCAATCGAATGACATGGCGGAATCGGACCTGGATATTGAATGGTCCAGCGCCGTGGCGCGCAACGCGACGATTATTTTCGTGTACTCGCCGGATGTATTTACGTCGTTCTTCTATGCCCTGGATCAGGACTTGGCGAAAGTCATCAGCATGAGTTACGGCGCCTGTGAGTATTACGATCTGGTCGATCTGCCCACCTATCAAAGCGCCGCCCAGCAGGCCAACGCGGAGGGCATTACGTGGATAGCGTCGGCGGGCGATTCAGGCGCGGGCGATTGCGAAGATCCAGGCGCGGTGATCGCACAGGATGGTTTGGCGGTGGACGTTCCGGGCAGCATTCCGGAGGTGACGTCGGTGGGCGGGACGGAATTCAACGAGCAGGGAGGAACGCTGTATTGGAACAGCACCAATACCGCCAACGACGCCTCGGCAATCTCCTACATCCCGGAGATGGTCTGGAACGATACGATCGTCGAACAGCAGTTCGCGGCGGGCGGCGGCGGCGCGAGCCAGGTCTTTTTCAAACCAGTCTGGCAGACCGGCACGGGCGTTCCGAACGATGGGATGCGGGACGTTCCCGACGTCGCCTTCAACGCTTCGAACTATCACGACACCACGTATGTCGTTACGAATGGGAAAGCGACGTACTTCGGCGGGACTTCAATCGGCGCGCCGGAGATGGCGGGGATTGTCACGCTGCTCAATCAATACCTGGTATCAACCGGCGTACAAAGCCAGCCGGGTCTGGCGAATATCAATCCCATCATTTACCGGCTGGCCCAGAGCAACTCCAGTGTCTTTCACGATGTGACGGCAGGCAACAATGCCCTGCCGTGTGTCGCCGGATCGCCCAATTGCGCCTCGGGCACGTTCGGATATAACGCGGCTCCAAACTATGATCTGGCCAGCGGATGGGGCTCGCTCGATGTGTCCAACTTCGTTCACCAATGGAGTAGTGTCGCGCCCGGGAACTCCGCGGTCGTGCTGTCGGTGAGTCAGAGCCCCGGAACGGGAATCTATGGGAACGGGGAAATAGTTTTTGAAGAGCCGGCTAACAGTTGGAACTTCACGCTGACACTGACGGAGGAAGCCGCAGTGCCCACCACGCTGACCGGATTGACGATCAACGGAACGGATTACTCTGCGCAAATTGTCAGCCTGTTCGGAAGCGCCAGCATATCGGCGAACCAGTCGATTTCCGCGCAAATCGCGTTGTCCAACCTGAGCGTGCCGGCGAACGTGCCGTTCACACTCAGCGGCATGGATGCGGGCGGGCGGCAGTGGAAGCAGCAGTTGTCGATCCCGTTCCAGGGTCTCGAGCCGCAGTTGACGGTGGGGGGGATCAGCAATGCCGCATCGGGACAGCAGGTGTTCGCGCCCGGTGAGATCGTCAGCGTCTACGGCACGGCCCTGGGTGACTTCGCACAAGCGGCGGGCGCCTTGCCATTGACCATGTATCTGGCGGGGTTCGAGGCGGAGGTGAACCCGGCAAGCAACCCGAACAACGTTTACCCGGCTTACCTGTACTATGTTTCTCCGACCCAGGTGAATCTGCAGATTCCGTACGAGATCCCGGCCGGGCCGGCGACTCTGACTGTCGGCAATCCCTATGTGAACGTGACATACAACTTCCAGGTGCAGCAGGCGGCGCCGGGCATCTTTGTGACGCCGGATGGTTTTGCGAATCCATCCTCGAGTGGCACACCCGGCCAGATACTGACGCTATTTGTCACAGGCGAGGGACAGGTGCGGCCGGCGATCCCGGATGGCGCGGCTCCGGCCAACAACAATTCGACCCCTACGCAAGCCCTCAGTTTGACGGTTGGTGGAGTGCCAGTGCCGGCCGAGGATATTAAGTACAGCGGCATACCGACATGGTCGGTGGGCGTGTTGCAGATCAACTTCGTGGTGCCACCGACGGTCGCGGCGGGCAAGCAACCGGTGGTCGTGACGTTGGGCGGAGTAGCGAGCCCGCCGGCATATATCAATATCACGCAATAACCCACCCCCAATTCGGTTACCATATGGAAGTCAACCCTGTGGGGTAACACCTTTTTCCCGTGAAGAGATTTCCTTTCCTGGACTGGATGCGCGGGCTCGCCGTAATCATCATGATCCAGTGCCACGTCTTCAATTCGCTGGCGCGCATGGATGTGCGCGACGGCGGTCCTTACGTTCTCTCGCAGTTCATCGGCGGCATGGCCGCGCCGCTGTTTCTCTTCATGGCCGGCATGACCATGGCCTTCCAGATGGACAGCCTGGAGCGCCGCGAAGCCGTGCCCGCGCGCCGCTGGCTTCGTTCCATGCGCCACGCCGGGTACATCCTGGGAATCGCTTTTCTTTTCCGCTTCACCAACTGGGCGGCCAGCTTTCCGAACGCGCAAACTTCCGAGCTCACCAAGGTCGATATCCTCAACTGCATGGGACTCTCCATGGTGGTGTTTTCGGTGGCGTCCCTTTTCGGCCACAATGGCCGCCTGCGATTCGCCGTGGTTGCCGCGGCCGCGATTGCCGCGCTCTCTCCGCTAGTGGCCAATCTCGACTGGGGCTCCACTCCCAGCCTGGTCCGCGAGTACCTGGCGGCGGGCAACAGCGGGCGCGGGCGTTTCGCCTTTTTCCCGTGCGCCGCTTACCTGGGCTTCGGCATTGCCGCCGGCGCCATCGTGCGCCGCGCCGCCGCCGAGCGCATGGAGCGCCTGATGCAGTGGTCTGTCCTCATCGGCTTCACTGTCGTATTTGTCGCGCAGTATTTCTCGAACATCCCCTACTCGATTTACACCAAGTCGAACTTCTGGACCGATAACCCCACGCTCGTTTTCATTCGCACCGGGATTTCGCTGCTCCTGCTGGCGGGCTCCTACCTGTGGACCGAGTTTGCCGCCGGCCCAGGCTGGAGTTGGATCGAGTGTCTCGGCAAGAACTCGCTCATGGTTTACTGGGTCCACGTGATGCTGGTTTACGGAACCTGGGTAAATCCCCTCAAGCGCACTCTCTCCGTTCCGCTGGCCGTGCTGGCCACCGTGGTCGTCATCCTGATGATGATCGCGCTCTCCGCCTTATGGTCGTGGTGGAAAGCGCGGCGCGCGCTCAGCTTAGCCGCCGGGAACTCCCAATCACGGAAAGGCTGGACAATACCATGGCAGCCGCGGCGAAAATTGGGCTGAGTCCACCAACGGCCGCCAGCTACCGCCGCCGTCGCGATTCCGTTTAATTCAATACCGCCTGTGTTGCCAATCCCGCCGCCTTTCGTGCCGCCGCGCGATCGGCCAGCTCGCTGATCGTGGCCCTCTGTAGTACCGCCACCAGCGATGCCTGCGCATCCGTCCATACATCGTGGGCGGGGCACCATCCCTGCCGCGTGCAGGAGTGGTCCGAAATGAGGCAGACGTTCAGCCGGATGTGGCCTTCAATCGCTTCCACAACCTCCAGCACCGTCGTCGCCCGATGTTCCCCCGCCAGCTCGAATCCGCCCGTGTTTCCCCGATGCGACACCACCAACCCGCCCCGCGTCAAGCTCTGCAGGACCTTCGACAGGAATTGCTCCGGACATTCCACCGCTTCCGCCAACTCCGATCGGCTGGCGCGTGTTCCCGCCGGCAGCCCTGCCATATGGATCATCACCCGTACCGCATAATCAGCCGCTCGTGTCAGTTGCATATTCGGATTATAAGACTCTGAATGTCCGATTAGACCATCAAGCACTCCAATTTCCAGAGAATATAGCCTTGATAACGCGGACATAAGCGGTCCGAATTGGTGCCTTTGGGTGCTTTGCCCCACCCAGCATGCGTGTGTACCCCCTCATGTGGGGCGGGCAATCTTGCTCGCGGCCGGCTTCAGCCGACTTCCGAAGCAAGCCTCAGCACTACTTCTTCGCCGGTGTGATATCGGTCAGCGGAAGATCCCAATGGGCCAGCAATATCTCGAACCGCCGCTGCTCCTCGCGTTGGTAGGTCGGTTGGTCGGGCCAAAGCTGCTTGATCAGACGCTCTTCATCGGGATTCGTAGTTGTCGCCACAGTCGAGTTCTTGAACCGGATCGTTACGCGATAATCCCAGCGCGCATCCTCTGTCATGTGGTTGGCGGGCTGCTCGATTTTCACCGAGATCATGCGGCCGCTCTCGACAATCTTCTGGAGCAACGGATAGTGGTTCTTGAGGAAGAGTTGTAAGAACTCCTGCTGATGGCCCCACTGCACCTTGTAGTAATACTCCAGCGTGTAGGGCTGGTCGGGCGCTCCCTGTGGCGGGGCGCCCTGCGCCAGCAGGGGCTGCGCAAGAGCGGAAAGCAACAGCGTAAAGAGTAGGTTTCTCATCGATCCTCCAACCACCGACTTGGATTGTAGCAAGCCGTTCACCCGCTGGCCTCTCAAGCCGGCGCCTCGTAGCCCAGTTGCCGCACGGCGTCGGCCAGGCTTTGCGGCGTGACGATTTCGGCGTCATACTCCACGATGGCCTTGCCGCCGCTCAGATCCACCGCCGCTTTCGACACCCCCCGCATGCCGGCCAGTTTCCGTTCCACGCTGCGCGCGCAATTCCCGCAAGTCATGCCATGGACGGGAAAGCTCAAGGTTTGAATCGCCATACCTATATGATGAGGCATCCTGGCGACGGGTAGCACGCAATTCTCGGTGGGTTTCCCCAAGGCGGAGTTATGCGCCCGGACCGTGGAGCAGGCTTTCGAGCCTGCAACGCCGACATTCTTGTCGGCGCCAACGCCGGCTGCGGGCAGGCCGCACTACACTATGATGAGTCATGTGCGGCTCATGGATGCGGTGACTTTTCGCGATGCCTCGCTGGCGCGGCGTCTGGAGGCGGCGGAGGCCGCCAATGCCAAGGGCTGTACGGCCTGGCCGCCGGGGTCGGCAGTGCTCGAAGTGGGCGGCGGTTGCGCCATTTTTGTAGGCGCCGGTTCACCTCTCTCGCAGGCCGTGGGTATCGGTCTCAATGGTCCCGTCAGTGCGGCGGATCTCGATCGCCTCGCGCAGTTTTTTCACAGCCGGGGCGCGCCGGTCTCCATCGACTTATGCCCTCTGGCCGACCCGGGGTTGCTGCCGGCTCTGGGCGCTCGCGGCTATCGGCCCACGGAATTCAACAACGTGCTGGTCAAGCGCCTGGCCGCCGCCGGGATCGTCCTGACGCAGCGCGTGCGCCGCGTCCTGGCCGGCGAGCGGGATCTCTGGTCCCACACCGTGGGAAGCGGCTTCTTCGACCAGCACGAGCTCACTGGAGAGGAGATGGACGTGGGACGCGCGATTTTCGGCATGCCCGGCGCCGTGTGTTGGCTGGCTGTCGCCCAGACCGGCGAGCCGGCCGGCGGTGGCGCGCTGGCCTTGCACGATGGCCTGGCGACCCTGTTCGCCGACAGCACCATTCCGGCCTTCCGGCGCCGCGGGCTGCACTACGAGCTGATTGCCGCGCGGCTCAACGAAGCCTTGGCCCGCGGTTGCGATCTGGCGACCGCCAGCACCCAGCCGGGCTCCGCCTCGCAGCGCAATTACGAACGGCTGGGCTTCGAAGTTGTCTACACCAGGGTCACGCTGACCGACGCCGCGAATTCTTGAGAGCTTTCTGTCCGATCCGCCACTATTGTGATTCGTGGGGTTCGACCATTGTGTGGCGGCGTGTCTGGTACCGCTGGCTTTCTGGATCCTGCTGAGCGGACTGGACGATTTGTGGATCGCGCTGGTGCTGGTTTGCACCCGGCGCAAGCGGCCGCGGCAGCCGGCGGAGGCGGAGCTGGACCGCATCCCCCAACGCCTCATCGCTATCTTCGTGCCGCTGTGGCGCGAACATCGCGTCATCGGCCAGATGCTGGCGCACAACCTGGCCGGCATCCGCTACTCCAACTATCAGTTCTTCGTGGGCGTCTACCCCAACGACCCGGCCACGGCTCGCGCGGTGGACGAAGTGGCACAGCGTGACGGACGCGTGCACCTGTGCCTCTGCTCGCATGACGGCCCGACTTCCAAGGGCGATTGCCTGAACGAGATTTCTCGCTCCATGGTGGAATCGGAAATCCGCGGCGGCGGCCGTTTTGAGATCGTCACGACACACGACGCGGAGGACCTGGTCCATCCGGAATCGCTACGGTTGATCAACTTCTACTCGCGGGACTACGCCATGGTACAGATGCCGGTGCTGCCCCTGCCGACGGGCATCCGCGAACTGACGCACGGTCTTTACTGCGACGAGTTCGCCGAGTTCCAGACCAAGGACATCCCGGTGCGCCAGCGGCTGGGAGGGTTCCTCCCGGCGAACGGCGTGGGGACGGGATTTGAGCGGTCCGCGCTGGAACGGCTGGGCGGCGACCGGGGCCGCATCTTCGATCCCGAGTGCCTGACCGAGGATTACGAAAACGGCTACCGGCTGCACGCCCTGGGATACCGCCAGGCGTTGGTGCCGCTGCGATTTGAGAACGGCCAGCCGGTAGCCACGCGCGAATACTTTCCCCGCACCCTGCGCGCGGCCGTGCGGCAGCGCAGCCGGTGGGTAGCCGGAATCGTCCTGCAAGGCTGGCAGTATCACGGTTGGCGCGGCCCCTGGGGGCAGGTGTATTGGTTCTGGCGCGACCGCAAGGGGCTGGTGGGAAATTTGCTGTCTCCGTTCGCGAACCTGATCTTCTTCTCCGTCGCGGCGGAATCCCTTTGGAGCGCCGCCACGGGCCAGCCGCGGCGCTTCGCTGGCCCCGTTCCGGCTTGGGCGTTGCGGATGTGCCTGGCCACGTATGCGATGTCGATAGTTCAAGTGGCTATCCGCGCCACTGCCAGCTCCCGCATCTACGGCTGGCGCTTCGCCGCGCTCAGCCCGGTGCGCACGCTGTGGGGCAACCTGGTGAATTTCGCCGCCACACTCGCGGCCTTGCGGCAGTTTGCCGAGGCGCGCATCAAACGCCGGCCGCTCGCCTGGCGCAAGACCGAGCACGTGTATCCCCGGCCGCGCCTGGGTGAACTGCTGGTGCGGCTGCACGCGGTTCCGCTCGGCGAAGTGGAGGATGCGGCGATGCGCCTTCCCAAGGGAGTGAGGCTGGGCGAATACCTGGTGCAATTGCGCAAGATGAGCGAAGACAGCCTTTACCGGACACTCAGTCTGCAAGCCGGCATCCCGTTGGGACGGCCCGCGCCGGCCGAGGTCGACCGGCTGGCCACGCGCGTGTTCCCCGCTGAAACCATGCGGCGCTGGAAAGTGATGCCCTACCGTATAGAGCCGGGCCGGTTGCTGGCCGTTACGGCCGAGGTTCCCTCCCGCCAGATGGCCCGCGCACTGGCCGGTCTTTCCACGCTGGAGATCCGCTATCGCCTGGTGCTGCCGCGCGAGTTCGAAGAGTTGGCGCGCGAGTATCTCCCGAAACGGGGACAGTCACCAATTACCCCTTTTTGAATTGAATAGCTTCCCGCCTTGCCCGATCCGAGCCGCGCCCAGATCGCACCCCGTCCCGCAGCGGTTTCCCGCAGGCCACAACACCACGCCCCTATTGCGTCGCCGCGCCGATCAGCACCAGGCCGCCGGCATAACCGGCCAGCATCAGCGCAATGAACAGGCCAATGCCCGGGCGCGCGGCGCGAAACTCATGCCAGACCAGCAAACCCCAAAGCGCCGCCACCAGGGTAGCGCCCTGGCCCAGTGCGTACGAAATCGCCGGGCCCGCTACGCTCGAGGCCAGCACATTGAAGCTCAGGGCGATCATCCAGATGCATCCGCCTAGAATCCCGATGAAATGCAGACGCGCGCTGCCCCTGAAATAGGCGGAGTAAGTCTGGCCGCCGGCCCGCATGAAAATGGTATTCCATAGGAAATTGCTCCCGAGCACGCCGGCCCCGAAAAAGACCAGCGCCACATAGGGTGTCAGCATGCCCGGCAGGATCTCGGTGGAGTTGAAGTTGGGTGAGATCGAACGCATCAGTAGCGGATAGAAGAACCCCATGATGCATCCCGCGAGCACCGAGTAGATCAACCCGCGGCGGGGGTTTCTAGCGCCGCCGTGCGGCAGGCGGCTGTGCGCCACCGCCGAGAACATCATGGCCAGGACAATCAGGGCCACGCCGCCGAACAGCAGCTTGGGATCGCCCTTGGGCGTGTCGATGTAGTTCTTCACCGTGCCGATCACCAGCGCCAGTCCGACTCCCACGGGGAAGGCCACGGACATGCCCGCGGCATCGATTCCCACCACCAGCAGGATGTTCGACAGGTTGAAGATGGCGCCGCTGATCAACGCCGGAATCGCGAAGCCGAAGTCGATCGAATGCATGTTGGCCCGGGCGCTCATGCCCGCATCGCCGAAGCTGCCGAACGTATGGGCGAACACCAGGCTGAACAGGAAAACGCCGATGGCGTAATCCCAGTAAAAGAGTTCGAAAGGCCACTTCTCCTTGCCGGCGAGCTTCTGGGTGTTAGCCCACGAGCCCCAGCCCAGCATGGTGATGACGCAGAAGACGATGGCGGCGGGCAAACTTCGCACGACGAACATGGCCCGGATTATAGCTGATGGCGGGGGCGGGTGTCGGCGTTGGGGCCAGTGTATTTCTGACAATCCCGGTCGGTTCCATGTGGGGCGGCAGCCCTTCAGGCTGCGAACCGCTTTCCCGGCGGGTCCAGCCGCTGAAAGCCGGCTGCGGGGCGGATTGCCCGCCCCACCTCACTGCTGCACCGTAACCGAAACCCCGGTCTGCGTGGTTACCCCGCCGACGAGAGCCAGCACCGCCGCATCGCCATTCGGCAGATTCGGCACGGTCACGTTGAACTGATACAGCCCCGGCGACACCAGACCCGCGAATATCGACGTCGCCGCCGCGCCTCCAATCGTGATCTGCACGCTGCTCGCCAGCGGCTCCGCCGAGGTCACCAGTTGGCCGGTGGGAAGCGGCGGGTTGGTCGCGCCGAAGCCTGTTCCATAGATCAGGATCGTCTCGCCCGGCTGGGCCGGTGTACTGGTCACTCCAGGCAGCAGGCTGGGTGCGCCCACCACGCTATAATCCGCATGTTGGGCGGCCACGTAGGCGCCGCCCGGCAAGGTGAAAAATGCCGGCGCAAACTGCGTCTTGACCGCGCTGAAGCTGTTGCTGGCCTGCTGGGCCGCCGTCACCTGGACCTGGACAGCGCCAACCGTCGCATCGTCGGGCGCCAGCACGTTGACTTGCGTGGGGCTGATGTACATAACGTACGCCGCCACTCCATTGATGGTCACCGATACGCCCTGCAGGGAAGTGGGCAGCACCCCTTTGACGAAGTCGCTGTTTTGCCACGTGCAGGTGGATTGGGATAAGTTCGTGCCAAAGATGGATACCCACGTGGCCGCCGCGAAGCCAGGCTGGAAGCTCGCGGCGTTCAACACGCCCGTGATCGTGCCGGCCGGTTGCGTCCCGGTGACTGCCAGCGTTACCGAAACCGCCGCCGGGCTGCCGGCGGCGCCCGCCGCCGTAATCTGCACGTTTCCCGAGTAGGTGCCTGCCGCGAGATTTACCGGGTTCACCGATACGCTGAGCGTTGCCGGAGCGCTGCCGGACGCGGCGGAAACCACCAGCCAGTAAGCGTCCGTCGAAGCCGTCCACGCAAGCGCGCCCCCGCCCGCGTTGGCGATCGCGACGTTCTGCGCGGCCGGAACCGCGCCGCCGTAGGCGTACTGGAACGCGAGCGCCTGCGGCACTACCGCCAGAGACGCCGGAGCCGCCGCCACCGTGAGCGTCACGCCGATGGATGCCGGACTGTTCGCCGCGCCCGCCGCCGCAATCGAAATGCTGCCGGTGTACGTGCCTGCGCTCAAGCCCGCCAGCGAAACCGAAACCGAGAGCGTCGATGGAGCCGTGCCTGAGGCGGGCGAAACGCTCAACCAGCTTGCGCTCGACGTCGCCGTCGCGGTCCACGTGAGCGTGCTGCTCGCGCTGTCGATGATCTGAATCGATTGCGCCGCCGGCGCCGTTCCGCCCGCCGTGGCGGCGAATTGCAAACTGCTTGGCTCGACCGCGAGCGTGGCCTGCGGATTCACCATCACGGCGATGGCGTCGGACCCGCCCGCGGCCAGCACCCGGATGGTGATCAGGCCCGTCAAGCTCGCCGGCAGGTTCGCGGTGATCGAAGTATTGGCCCACGCTGTGGTTGTCAACTGCTGCGCCGTGGTGGAACCGGCCGGCGTCGCAACCACCTTGCATCCAACCGCGCATTGGTTTCCAAAGTCCGTTCCGGTGATGGTGAGTGCGGTGCCGGCATTCACCGCCAGCGCGCCCGTTTCGGCCAGTGGGCCCACCTCGAAAATCACCGGGCCCAGCTTGCAGCGCAACGCCGAAGTATAGCCCAACGGCTCCGTCAGCGTGCCGCAGTTCTTCGAGCCAAGCGACGAACTGGCGGCCGTGAAATCGCCGGCGCCCGAAACGAAGTCCACGTAGAAAATGGTTCCCGTGTCTCCGCCGTTCGCGAGTGACACAGTTCCGAACGTGACTGCCGTCATATCCGCCACGTAACCGCCTGTACTGTTTACCATCGCGAAAAACATTGCCCCGTCTATGGATAAATAGGGGTCGGTAGCCGGCGTGGCGCCGATCGACTGCCAATCCGTCGTGCCGGCCAGGAAAGAGCGGACGATCTCGCCCGTCTCCTGCGTCGTGCTCGTGACGTTCGCAATACCCCCCCCATTGCAGGCGTAAGTCCCAAAGGCGGTGTTCGTGAATGTTGAGGGGTCCACGTGGCAATAAGGCACGATGCGGGTCGCCGTCGCACCATCGCCCAGGAATCCCAACGAAGCGCTGGTCAGCGAAACCAGCCCGTCACTGGCGTTGGCGAGCGTGGCTCCGGATGAGTAAGTGGGAGTATAGGCGCCCTGATTGCCGATCACCGCGATGGCATCCACTCCCCGCAGATCGTCGCCTCGCTGGTTCCAGGTCGCCAGGTTCCACAAGAACGCGCTGCCCGGCTCCAATTCGGCGTCTTGCGACCCGGCCGCAAACCCGGCGGCATAAGTGCCGGCTACAAACGAGCCGAAGTTCGGCGTGGCAATCAAGACCAGCTTGCCAACCAGCGTTGTAGTGGGTGGTGTGAGAGTTTCGCCCGGCTGTAGTCCGGCCAGGTAGGCCCGGGCGATCAACCCGCCCATGCTGAAGCCCACCAGGTCGATCTGCGGCACTTGCGTTCCGGTGTCGTACTGGATCGTCTTCAGGAAAGCGGCCAGATCGTTGCCCAGGACCTCGATGGGTTGGCCCGGGTCCTCCAGGCAGTTATCGAACAAATACACCACCGGAACCCCGTCGCTCACCAGGTATTGGGCCAGGCTGCCGAAATCATCCGCCGAGCTGCTCGCGATGGGGCACGCGCCGGTGAAGCCGGTTTCCCATCCATTCAGGAGCACCACCGGATTCCGCGTCGCGCCGGATGGCACGGAGACGCGCGGCTGCACCTCGACCGTCAAGGTGGTTTGCCGCTGCTCGCCCGCCGCGCTGGCGGCCGAAAGCCTGACCGTATACTCGCCCGGCCTCACCCGCAGCGATGCGCCCAGCAGGATCTGGTCGCCGGCCCGGTTCGGCCCGGCCACCAATCCGCCGCCCGCGGCCTCCATGTCTCCGGTCGCGATTTCGACGTGCCGGCTCTTGGCGTTCTTCAGGAAGTCGAGGGTCTCCTGCGGCGCCACAATCTGGACCGCCTCGCCCGCCCTAACTTCATAGCGGGTTTGCCGCACGTCCATGGCCCCCTGGCCGGCGGCAGGAAAAGCGCAGCACGCCATCGCCGCAGCGGCCAGGAACGCCTGCGGGAGCGAGGCTCGCGCGGACCTGCGAATTGGTTCTTGGGGCCTGAGTTCAGTCACCTGTTGGGCAGTCCGGAGGAAAAGCCGCGTTACGTACGCTGCTTCTGGCGAAACATCCACAAGATAAGGACGCGCCGCACCCGCAAAACGCGCAGCGATTCATCCCAGCCTTCTCAGGCTTTGACTTGCGCAGCCGCAGCTTTCTGTTGGGCTTTCTTCTGCCGCCGCGGCAAGCGGTGCTTATTTTTCTTCTGAAGTTTCGGCGGTTTCGTCGATATCGTATGCGGTGGCGCCGGAGCAGGTTCGGCTACCGCCGGTGGTGCCATTTTCCCCGCAGCCTTGCCTTTTGGTTTTGCGGTATCGGTCAAAGTGCTGTCTTCAATTGCCGGTTCGGTGACCTTCTTGCGCTCTTTGCGCTCTTTGGGCTTCGGTTCATCTGCCATAATTCCCTCGCAATGGTTTTAGCACGCCTGCGGCCTTGCTGTCGCCGGTTCCCCGATGCGTGCGCTCACGTTTGTGCCTGCTCAGGCTGGCCGCGCTACTGGCGGCTCGGTGGCCGCGACGCCTGGCGATCGCCGCTTGACGGCCGCCTGGTAGGCTGCAAAGAGCGCGACGGATGCGCAGAGCAGGAGTTGCCAATCCATTGGATAGCGGTATCGCGTGCTCCAGTGGACTATATAGTAGACAGCGGGAAACGTAATCCAAGTGACCAGGAATAACCACGCGACCATCGGTTGGCGCCGGAACATCAGCCACAAGCCGGCGAAAGCCAGCAGGGTCAGGACAATTTTGGGCGCCAGTAAAATGGCGGGGCGCGGCGGAAACCACCAGGCAAAGAAGCGTTCCGCCGTGAGGCGAAGGAATCCGCCAGGGTGGGCCCGAACCCAATCGATACCCTCCTGTAGCCGCATGTGACTGTATTCCACCTCCCCAAGATCGGCTAACTTTGCAGCCTCGGTCGGGGAACTGCTGGGGTGGTATGTGTCGTAGTTGTACGGATGGTCGAATGTCCTGTCCGGCCCGCCATTCGACACCCAGAATTCGATGCCGAAGTTGCTCCGCGTCATGATCGGCGCGCCTACGCTCCCATAGTTGCGAATCGCCCAGGGCGCCAGGAAAACCAGGATGCCCAGCGTGGCCAGTGCCGATTGGCGCAAGTATCGCCTGCGCGCTCCCGCGGGGCAGGCCACGGCGCCGGCCACGAGGAACCCGCCCATGACCGGGAGAAGATTGGGGTTGAGCAAGGCGCAGAACCCGCAAAACGCGAAGAACCACCACGGCGTGCGCGTTTGCCAGGATCCGTCGCGCCACATTCGCAGGATGGCCCAAATCAGAATCAGCAGGGCGATGGCCACCCACGGCCCGTCAACCCCGCCATTGACCTCTGTGTACACAGCCCCGATATACAGAACACTCATGCCGCCGGCGAGCGCGCCGATCCTGGGATCGAGCCCGGCATCGATTGCGAAAAGAGGCACAAGCCCGCAGCGCAGAGCTGAGACAGCGCAGGTTAGCGTGACCTTCACGAATTGGGCCAGCAAACCCGTTCCGAAAATGCTGAATAGTCCGGCCAGATACAGAGGATAGACCGGTGTGCCATACGCTGTCGGTCCACTATACAGGTCATAGCCACCGTATCCAACAACGTTGAGTGCAATCGCCTCCATTTCACTGTGGGTGGGGTAGTGGAACATCCCGGATTGCCAGGCAAGGGCCAACCTGGATAAGAGAGCAAGGGAAAAGAACGCGAAGAACATGCGTCTACGCAAGTTGAACCTCCGTAAACAGAAGGATAGCTTAAATTCGGGGAGAGCCTACCCAGCTCCGAATCTGGATGAGAGCTTTCCCTTTGTGCGCTTCGCGCGGGGCACGACAGACGCGCCTGGTTGGTTCTGTCACCATTCTGCCGTTTCAATCCACGCGCCCCGCGCGGGGCGCGACGCAGCATCTCGCGCCAGCGCGCTTGCGACTCCATGTTTCAATCCACGCGCAGCGAGCTCCGAGCGGCGCAGCCCCGACGCGTTTCAATCCACGCGCCCCGCGCGGGGCGCGACGGAACCGGGCCTATCTGGTGGCCCTGGAACATCTGTTTCAATCCACGCGCACGTTTTCGTGGATTTATTAGACAGGTTAAGTTTCAATCCACGCGCCCCGCTGATCGACGCCCGCGCAATGGGTTTCAATCCACGCGCCCCGCGCGGGGCGCGACACCGACTCGGCCACACCAACCGGATGGGCCGCGAGGGAAGCCGGGTCAGGAACTCCCCGGCGGCCTTGGCGTCGTGTTTCCAGGCGAGCCGGAATCCATGTTTCCACTGATTATTCCATTGGAATCAGCGGGTTGCTGGAGCCTGCTTGCTTCCCGTCGTGCGATAATTAGAGATGGGTAAGACATTGACTGCCAATCACAGCCCGTTTCCGTCGGCTACGCTTGTGGGAAATCTCAGCGGCAAGGACCCATTTCCGTTGGTCGCCACTTGCCTGCCGGCGGAGTCTCATTTTGCGAAACGAACCCATTTCCGCTCCCGCCGCCTCCCGCGCCACCGCGCGCCCCTGTTTGACCAAACGAACCCAATTTCAACTGTGCCGGACGGCTGTCCATCCCTCAAGAATCAATGGGTTACACTGATCGGTTTCCGCCCGTTTTGCTCGCAAAACGGACCCAAATTCCGCCGTTCCGCTTTGCCTGCCCACGAGTTGGGCCCCCGCTTTACCAAACGAACCCAATCCCGTTTCCGGACACACGTTCTCGAACCGGCAATCCGTAACTCTAACACCCTTCATATAGATATAGTGCTTGACGAGCCACTATATATTGGGGCACTATTACGAGTGCGTTTCTATTCCGAAGGAATCCAAGGAGGCGTCAGATGGGACACCCGGCAATGGCTATCAGTGCGAAAATAGAAGAGTTGAACAACTCCACCACGAACAGGACCAGAACGGGAATCGCATTCCCGCGCTATTTCACTTCACGCCTGGAGGCCGGCAAGACTCCCTATGACGATCTCCAATGGGAGACCCGCACAGCCTCTATCGGGAACGATAAAGGCAATATTATCTTCGAACAGCGGGATGTCGAGGCCCCCGTGGATTGGTCCCAGACGGCCACCAACATCGTCGCCAGCAAGTACTTTTACGGCAAGATGGGCTCCCCGGAGCGCGAAACCAGCGTCGCCCAGCTTGTCGAGCGCGTCGTCAATACCATCACCGACTGGGGCCACAAGGACGGCTACTTCAAGTCCGCCGAGGATGGCGAAAACTTCCGCTTCGAACTGGCCCACCTCATGCTGACGCAGAAGGCCTGCTTCAATTCCCCGGTTTGGTTCAATGTGGGCGTCAAGGAAACCCGCGGCTACGGCTGGATCTACGACGAACGGGCCGGCCGGGTGACCAAGCTCGAATCCGGCGTGGGCGCCCTCGGGGCCCGCCCGCAGTGCTCCGCCTGCTTCATCGTCTCGGTGAAGGATTCGCTCGAATCCATCCTCGATCTGGCCAAGACCGAAGGCATGCTCTTCAAGTGGGGCTCGGGCACCGGCTCGAACCTTTCCGCGTTGCGCGAAGAGAACGCCGTGCTTTCCGGCGGCGGCCGCGCGTCCGGTCCGCTTTCCTTCATGAAGGGCTTCGACGCGTTCGCCGGCGTCATCAAGTCCGGCGGCAAGACGCGCCGCGCCGCCAAGATGGTGATCCTCAATGCGGACCACCCCGATATCGAAAAGTTCATCTGGTGCAAGGCCAAGGAAGAGAAGAAGGCCTACACCCTGGTGGAAGCCGGCTACGATGGTTCGCTCGATGGCGACGCGTACAGCTCTATCTTTTTCCAGAACGCCAACAACTCCGTGCGCGCGACCGACGAATTCATGGAAGCCGCGGCGCGCGACGGCGATTGGTGGACCAAGGGCGTTTTCACCGGCCAGCCCATGAACCGCTTCAAGGCCCGCGACCTGATGCGCCAGATCGCCGAAGCCACCCACCAGTGCGGCGACCCCGGCATGCAGTTCGACACCACCGTCAACCGCTGGCATCCCTGCAAGAACACGGACCGCATCAATGCTTCCAATCCCTGCTCGGAATACATGTTCCTGGACGATTCGGCCTGCAACCTTTCGTCGCTGAACCTCATGCGTTTTGTCGGCCCGGATGGCCAGTTCGATGTGGAAGCCTTCCGCCACGCGGTCGATACCATGATCATCGCGCAGGAAATCATCGTCGATAACGCCAGCTATCCCACCCAGCGCATCGGCGAGAACTCCCACGCGTTCCGTCCGCTCGGTCTCGGCTTCGCCAACCTGGGCGCGCTGCTGATGTCCATGGGCGTGCCCTACGATAGCGATCAGGGACGCGATTGCGCCGCCGCGATCACCGCCGTGATGTGCGGGCAAGCCTATCTCACCAGCTCCCGCATCGCCGAATCCACCGGACCTTTCGAAGGCTACAGCGTCAATGAGCAGCCGTTCCTCGAAGTCATCCGCATGCACCGCGATTCGCTGAGCCGCATCAACCGCCATAACATCCCCACGGCGCTCCACCAGGGCGCCCAGCAGTCCTGGGATGACGCCTACGAATCCGGGCGCCGCCACGGCTACCGCAACGCCCAGGTCACGGTCATCGCTCCCACCGGGACCATCGGGTTCATGATGGATTGCGATACCACCGGCATCGAGCCCGACCTGGCTTTGATCAAGAATAAGAAGCTGGTGGGCGGCGGCGTCATCAAGATTGTCAACAACACCGTGCCGGCCGCCCTCATCAAGCTGGGTTACTCGCCCGAGCAGGTGGAGCAGATTGTCGCCCACATCGATTCCACGGGCACCATTGAAGGCGCGCCCCACCTGAAGCCGGAGCACCTGGCGGTCTTCGATTGCAGCTTCCGCCCGCAGAACGGCGTCCGCTCCATACATTACATGGGCCACGTCCGCATGATGGCCGCCGTGCAACCGTTCATCTCCGGCGCCATTTCGAAGACCATCAACATGCCCGAGGAATCGACGGTGGAAGAGATCATGAGCGCCTACACCGAAAGCTGGAAACTGGGGCTCAAGGCCGTGGCCATCTACCGCGACAACTCGAAGCGTGTGCAGCCGCTCAGTTCGGGCTCCGGCGCGAAAGCTGAAAAGAAAGCCGCCGCCCAAGCCGCCGCCGCTCCCGTGGAAAAAGTGGTGTATCGACCAGTGCGCCGCAAGCTGCCGGACGAGCGCCGCTCCATCACCCACAAGTTCTCGATCGGCGGCCACGAAGGCTATATCACGGTGGGCATGTACGAAGACGGCGCGCCCGGCGAGATCTTCATCACCATGGCCAAGGAAGGCTCCACGATTTCCGGTCTGATGGACGCCTTCGCCACCGCCGTCAGCTTCAACCTGCAGTATGGCGTGCCGATCAAGTTCCTGGTCGACAAGTTCGCGCACGTCCGGTTCGAGCCCAGTGGATGGACCGGCAACCAGCAGATTCCCTACGCCAAATCCATCATGGATTATATTTTCCGCTGGCTGGGCGCCAAGTTCCTCGGGCCCGAGTACGCCAACTCGGAAGCCGGCGAGACACTCACGCTGCGGCCTACCGAGACCGATCCGCAGCAGGATCTCCCCTTTACGCCGGTGGTGGCCGATGCGCCGCTGTGTTCCGAGTGCGGCTCCATCATGACTCGCAACGGAAGCTGCTACAAGTGCGCCAACTGCGGCGGCACCAGCGGCTGCAGCTAGACTTCGACGATCGTAAATTTCATGTTGGGAGAATCGCAACTCCCGGTTCCCGTCGTGGAGCCGGGAGTTTTTTTGGGACAGGCCTCCAAGCAGCGCGGCTTCAACGGTCCCGGCCGATCGTAATGGTGCAGCGTCCCGGACGTGACAACCGCCAGCTCCGCAAATTGCCTCGCTCGACACATGGGTTCGATACGTGGGCTCTTGATCCAGCATGGCGTCTAACGTTAGGTTAGAGGCAAGGACATTTTATGAGGAGGCTTGTCTTTTCCCTGGCGTTGGCCGGCTCGCTCGCCTTGTCGCTCGCCAACAATGACGAAGCCGGGGAAGCCCAAGCTTTGCCCGCCGGCGCGGGCAAGGAACTGGTGATCAAGGTCTGCCTGGACTGTCACGGCACGGGACACTTCCGCGGCCAGCGGCTCAGCCCGGACGATTGGTCCGACAAGGTCTACGACATGATCGATCGCGGCGCCAAGGTCGGCGATGACCAGGTCACCGCGGTGGTGGCTTACCTCGCGAAGAACTTCGGCAAGGATTCCAAGGTCCTGGTGAACACTGCGCCGCTGGTGGAATTGAAGTCGGTGTTGGGCTTCACGGTGGCCGAGTCGGAGGCGGTGCTGGCGTACCGCAAAGACCATCCGGCCTTCCAGGAGTGGCGCGATCTGTTGAAGGTCCCGGGCATCGACGCCGCCAAGGTGGAAACCAAGAAGGACCTGATGGCCTTCTGATTACTTCGCGACGGTTCGCGGGCTGCGCCCGCCGGCGTCGGTCACTTTGTAGTCGGCCGGCACTTCAAACAACGCGTGGGGCGGTTCGGCGCGGCTGATATTGGCGTAGCGCGTGACGGTCTCTCCAGAGCGCGGATCGCTGCGCTTGGAAAGAATCACTATCTGAAGATCCGCCGAATACCACGTTTCGGTGACAATCTGGATGGGCTGCTCGTTGCCAAGCTGGCCGGCCGGAATGATCGTGGTGGTGCGGGTGCCTTCGGCCGGTACTCCCTCGATGGTCTGGCGGCCCAGCGATTCGGTCTTGAGGCTCTGTCCGCCGGTCTGTCCCTGCGCGCCGCGCATACGCCTGCCGGCCTGCTTCTGCGCCGGCTCACCGGACCCGCCGTTCCAGCTAAACCCGCGGCCGCCGGCCGACCGGGTGGCCGTGTGGGCGGACGGGCTGAGCGCATAATTCACGTGCGCCTCCGGGTCGTTGATGAAGATCACCGGCGGCAGATTCGTGTTGGGCGCCAGCACCCCCAGGCCGTTGAGAGACTGCTCGCGCCGCGTGCGGCCTTCGGCGTCGCGGTAGAGCCGCGAGGTGCTGGTTTGGTGGATGTGGTTGCCGTCGGCAAGCGCTTGCGTGGTTTCGGTGATCAGGTCCGCCGAGAAGGGCGCGCCCTTCACCACGGGTCCCTGCCGGCCCGGTTCCGCGCCCACCACGCGGGGGCCCCAGTTGGGCGTTCCGCCGCGGCTCTGCGGCTGGGCGGACGCCGCTGCCGCCGCCAGCAGGCCGATTGCCAGGGTTCGAATCGACATATTTCTATTCCTCTTCCAGCAGCGAGCCGTCGCCGTTGGTTACCAGGCGCACGGCGCGAGCCATGCCATCGGAACCGAGCACCACGTCGGCTACCACGGTATCGGAAGCGTTCTCCGCGCTGACCACAATTCCCAGCGCCATCATGGCGGAGCGCGTTGCTTCCACGCGCACCAGGTGCACATCTTCATTGGGCTCGATGCGGGCGGCGTTCGGTACCGGAATGAAATCGCTGTCCGGGCCGTAGGAATCTTCATCCACCCGGTCAGCCGGCGCGTCAGCCGATTCCAGGGCCGCCGGTGCCATGCGGTGCGGCGTGGACACGGGAGCCATCGAAGCCGGCACGGGGTGCGATCCGTGCATGAGAACCATCGCCAGCACGACGGTCGCGGCGGCGGCGGACGCCCCGGTGAGGACCGGCGGCCACCAGGAGAACGAGCGCCAGGAATACGATGCCGCCCGGCGTCGTTTGAATCGTGCTTGCGAGCGGAACGCAGCCACCAGGCCGGCCTCCACACGCGGAGGCGCTTCCTCGCCGCGCATTCCAGCCGAGACCAGACGCAGCCCGGCCTTGAGCGCCTGCTGCCGATCCCAGCGGGCGGCGCAGGCCGCGCACTCCGCCAGGTGGCCGGCGCCCGGGGATGCCTCCAGCCCTCCCTCAGGCAAGTGATTCCAGAATTCCACACACGTCATATGGCAACCCTCATCGGCTTCCAGGGGCCGACCGCCAGCCGGGGATTCCGGTCCTGGTTCAGTTTCTCAAACAGCAGAGCGCGCGCCCGGTGCATGCGCGATCGCACCGTTCCGATGGGACATTGCAACACCACCGCCGCGTCCGCGTAATCCAACTCTTCCAGATCGCACAGCAGGACCACTTCGCGGTAGCGCCGCGGCAAAGCCATCACCGCCCGCCGCAAGGCCTCGATCCCCTCCCGCCGCGTGAGATCCATCAGCGGGTCGTCGATCACCGCCAATTCGGGCATGGCCGCATCATCCGCCTCGGTTTCGAGCGCCACATCCGCCCGCCCCCGTTCCAGATTCCGTAACACTAACTTTCTGGCGATGCCGAACAAATAACCGGAAAGCGTGCCGCGCTCGGGGTCGAACCCGCATTCCTGGCGGAGCAGCGCCAGAAAAACCTCCTGGGTGATGTCCTCGGCGGCAGTGGTTGAACCGCTCATATGCACCGCAAAACGGTAAATCGCGCCCTGGCGGCGACGGTACAGCGCTACAAATGCTGCTTCGTCCCCGCGCCGCAGACGAGCTAACAACTCATCGTCGGTTTTGGTCGACTCGTGCGCCATTTCCCTCTTAATCATAATTCCTCAGGGCGCCCGGCAAGTTCCACAAAAGCTAAGTGGCTCAAACGGTTACGTTGTGAAACGCCGCTGTCAAGGGGTACATGCCTATTTTTGGTACTTTACGATTAGCGTTCCCCTATCCTATGATTTGGTTGCAGGTCTTATTTTACAATGGCGACCGGAATCCAAGCGGATGAAGTGACAGTACTCAAACGGCGCTTTGCGCAACTCCAGGCCCAGGTGGAACAACTGCAACAGGCGGGCGAGCGGCAGTTCCTGCGGCTGGCCGAAGATTCCCCGGCAATGATCTGGACCTCCGGTCCGGATGCCGAATGCGACTACGTCAACCGCGCCTGGCTGAACTACCGCGGCCGGTCGGCCCAAGAGGAAACCGGTGGCGGCTGGGCGGAAGGCCTGCACCCGGACGATCGGGACCTGTGCGTAGAAACTTACCTGCGGGCTTTCCATGCCCGGCAACCCTTCCGCATGCAATTCCGGTTGCAGCGGGCCGACGAATCGTATTCCTGGGTGGAGAGCGCAGGAATGCCGCGCTACCACGTCAATGGCGAGTTTGCCGGATTCATGGGCACGGTCGCCGAAGTCACGGACCGCAAGAAGGGCATGTTCGTCCCGGACGCGGAGTCGGTGCGGATCGTCTTCGCCCTGACGGAGCGGGAACGGCAGGTGCTGGTGCTGATCGCCCACGGCAAATCGACCAAGGAGGCCGCGGCGCAGTTGGGGATCAGCTACAAGACAACCGACTCACACCGCAGCCGGATACTGGAAAAACTGGGCGTCCATGAGACCGCCAGCATGGTGCGATACGCTATCCGCGCAGGCCTCGTCGAACCTTAGCTCAGTACCTGGTTTTAGAAGTTCACCCACGTATTCCAGAACGCTTGCTTACCGATCAGAGCCAAGTGGAGCAGGCTTTCCAGCGTGCAACGCGGATATTCCTGTCGGCGCCGGGCAGGCGCTTCCCTGCTGCCCAGTGCGCACACCGGGCCGGACGCAGGCTCCGCCGGACCGCCTCCATTCGTGTAGGCTATAAATGGCGTCCAGGGCTCATGAACAACACATTTCTCAAGCAGGCGATCGGCCTGGCGGTGGAGAACGTCCGGCGGGACGGCGGACCGTTCGCCGCGCTGGTGGTGAAGGACGGGATCGTGATCTCGACCGGGACCAACCAGGTGACACGCACCAACGATCCCACCGCCCATGCCGAGATCGTCGCCATCCGGGAAGCGTGCCGGGTGCTGGGCGACTTTCAACTGGCGGGCTGCGACATCTACACCTCATGCGAACCTTGCCCGATGTGCCTGGGGGCCATCTACTGGGCGCGGCCGGCGCGGGTGTTCTACGCGGCGACGCACGACGACGCCGCCGCGGCGGGCTTCGACGACGGTTTCATCTATAAGGAAATCCGCGTGCCGCCCGGAGAGCGAGCGATTCCAATGGTGCAGGTGGTGGAGCAACACGCCACGCGGCCGTTTGAGGAGTGGGCGGCCCGGGTAGGAAAAGTGGCGTACTAGCCTAGTGGTGGGGCGGCCCAAATGGACCTAACCGTCCCATTCGCGATAACGTAATATCGTGCTCCAGCCGATCTTCCACCGGCGCTTGTGCGCCGCGTTCCTCTTACTGCTGTGTACAACGGCCTTGGTTTCCGCCCAGGCGCCGCAACCAGCCCCTCCGCCTCAGCCCGCGGCGCCCACGCGCGCCAATATCCTGCGAGGCGAGTACGGCCGGTATCGCGCCAACAACGATCTGCTCTTCTACCATCTTGACCTGCGCGTCGACCCGGAAAAGAAGGTGATCGCCGGGAAGAACACCATCCGCTTCAAGATGCTCAACGACGATACCCGCATCCAGCTCGATCTCTTCGCCAATCTGAACGTTGACAAGATCCTGATGGGCTCGACGGCGCTCAAGTACGAGCGCGAACTGGGCGCCGTCTTCGTGGACTTTCCCGAGACTCTCAAAGCCGGCCGCACCTATTCGATTGACTTTTACTATTCCGGAACGCCGCAAACCATCGGCCGGTTTGGCGGATTCACTTTCGGCAAGGACCCCGCCGGCCGGACTTGGATCTTCACCGCCTGCGAGGGCATCGGCGCCAGCCTCTGGTGGCCCAACAAGGACCAGTGGCGCGACGAGGTGGAGAACATGCAGCTCAGCGTCTCGATCCCCAGCGACCTGGTGGACGTCTCCAACGGAAAGTTCGTGAGCAAGACCGACCTGGGCGACGGCTACGCCCGCTGGGACTGGATGATTCACTATCCCATCAACAACTACGACGTTTCGTTGAACATCGGCAAGTACGAGCACTTCGCCGACAAGCTCGGCGACCTGCCGCTCGATTTCTACGCTCTTCCGGAAGACCTGGACAAAGCCAAGAAGCAATTCGCGCAAGCCAAGGGAATGATCGAAGCTTACCAGCACTACTTCGGCGAATACCCCTTCAAGAAGGATGGCTACAAACTGATCGAGGTGCCTTACTCCGGCATGGAGCACCAGACCGCCGTTACTTACGGCAACCACTTCACGAACGGCTACCTGGGGCGCGACTGGACCGGCGTGGGCATCAGCCCGCGGTTCGATTTCATCATCATCCACGAAAGCGGCCACGAATGGTTCGGCAACGCCATCACCGCGGCCGACGTGTCCGACATGTGGATCCACGAAGGCTGGACCACTTACCTGGAGTGCCTCTACGTGGAATACATGTGGGGCAAAGAAGACGGCTTGAAGTACACCAACGGTTACAAATCCAAGGTCCAGAACCGGCAGCCGATCATCACCGAGCGCGGCGTCAACCGGGAACCGCCGCAGGATATGTACTTCAAGGGCGCGCTTTTCCTCAACACGCTACGCAGCGTCATAAATGACGACAAGCGGTGGTTTGCGCTGATCCACGATGTCTTCCAGCACTTCAAGTATCGGAACATCATGACCGAGGACATGGTGGCCTACTTCAACCAGAAAACCGGAATGAACCTGACGCCGATCTTCGACGAGTACCTGCGCCACGCGGCTTTGCCGGTGCTGGAACTGAAGTTTGACGAGGCGGCAGGCACAGTCTCTTACCGCTGGAAGACCGACGAGCCGGCCTTCGCCATGCCGATCAAGGTGGGGGCGAAAGATCACTGGCAGGTGGTGCAGCCCACGGCTGAATGGAAGAGTATGAAGACGACGCTCAAGAAAGACGAATTCGCGGTGGCCACGGATTTGTACTTTGTGAATGCGAGTAAGGAGTAGAAGGCCTGTAGGCCACCGGAGTCGGAATCTGGCAGTGGCATGCATGAAAGGCCCGTACCACCGCGGCGGTTTGGGCGTGATACGGCCAAGTGGATTATCCGGCGATAAGGTGAGCCAGCTAATTCGGTTTCGGAAGCTTGATCTCGACGCTGAACTTAATCCACAACATCGTTCCCGAATGGTCGCGCATGCCAATTTGGTCTTTGGTGAAACCATCAGGGCTGTAATCCGCGGGGCTTGTCTTCGATGCCGTGATCCACATACGGCCCTTCCCCCTGGCATTCGATCCTAGTGCCTCTACGGTTTTCCAGTATTCCTCGTCGGAGGCCACCCGAACTCCCGCCGAGTTAGTGCCGCCCAACGCAATCAGGAACCGCTCCCACTCGACGCGGAAGTCGGCGCAGTTCGTGACGAATCGGAACTCTCGTGGCGAGTTTCCGACCCCTCCTCCGCCGTCCACCCATACGACGTATCGATGAGAAGTTGATTGTGTTCCCGATAGGGACCGTTGACTACCATTGCGAGGAGATCGCTACAGTGCCCGGGTGGCGGGCCTTCGCCCTCCGGTTTCCTTGAAACGACTTCGATCTGCCAACCTTGCTTAAGGTCAACCCCGACTGGCCGGAGCACGAAGTCCAGGTCATCATTCAGCGGTTTGCGGAACTCCTCGCCTGCGGAGACTTCGCCAGAAAAGCAGATCGAGCCTTCAGCGCACTCCGGCTTTTCCCCTCCGGGTAATTTGCGCCGCGCGGTGGTATTTTTCTGGCCTTGTGCGCTAGCGACGAACCCACCAATGATCATTAGACTGAGAATTGCCAGTTTGCACACGCAAATTAGCATAGCATTCTCCAAATGAGGACAGCCTGGCCATTCGAATGCAATCCAGTTTGACGGTTTGTCGCCGATTCCTATTTGTGCCTCGGCACACTAGGCGCGCTTGCCTTCTCGCCGGATCCCGTCGGCTATCCACATCCGAAGCTGTGTTTGGTAGCCAACCGACTTCGCCGCCGCGATGTGCTTTGCCGCGGCGATCTGTTCGGGAGCCAGCCGAAGCGAGATGGGAGATTTTGCGCCGTATACCGATTCATAAATGCGTTGACGCATTCCGCGAAGACCGCTCCCTCACGGTCGCGGCTCGCAGGCGAGCCGCGCGCGCCAGCAAGCGTTGTGGATACGTCAGCGAGCCTCTGAAGCAAGGTACTACGCTTCCTTGATCCACACTACCGAATTCGGCTGGGGACGGAAGCCCCGGCCTCGTCCGCCGCCGTCCGCGTTCGCAGCCGGCCGTGGCGGCGGCGCGGGATCGCGATTGGCCCGCGCATAATTGGGAATCGCCATCATCGGGCTGCCATCGGCGAACTCGCCCTTGATCGCCATCACCCCGCCCAACAGATCCTTTCTCCACTCAGCGGTTAGCGCGGAATCCGGTTTCAGGCTCTTGGTGATATCCTGATCGACTTTCTCGATGCTGTACATCAGAGGACCATACCGCAGCGCCACTTTGTTCTGATCGGCCGCGATGCGCGTGCTGGCTCTCACCCGCTGGACTTTCATCGGCACCACCAGCTCGATCTTGTCGCCGGTCTTCCAGGTGCGCGTCACCACCGCGTAGCCTCTTTCCATGGTGTGCGGCACAGCCACGCCGTTCACTGCCAGCGAAGTCAGGCCGCCAACGTCCGGTGTGCTTTCGTAAAGGCTGCTGATGTTGTGGTTCGGCACGCGAACCCGCACGCTGAAGCTCTTCGCGACTTTGGGATTCACCGTGATGGCCACCTTGCCGTTCCAGGGATAGTCGGTCGACTGCACCATCTCGACGTCCGTGCCACCCACGTTCTCCACCGTGATGGTGCTTCCCACGAACAGGTTGACATACACGCCATCGGCGCTCTTGGCATACACCCAGGTGGGCATCATGAGCAGCGTGCGCGGGATATTGCCCACGCAGCAGGGGCAGACGTGCCAGGCGGTTCGCTCCTCAACGGCATCCAGCGGATTGGTGTAGAAGAAGTGCTTGCCTTCCAGATCCGTTCCGCCCAGTAAGGCGTTGTACATGGTCTGCTCATACAGATCGGCGTACCTGGCGTCGTGATAGGCCAGATTCATCTTCCACTGGAAAAAGATCTCGCCGCAGCTCGAGCAGGATTCGCAGTAAGCCGCGTTCCTGAGTGAATAATTCGGGCCGAAGCCTTCCGACGTCTCACCGCTTCCCACTCCGCCGGTCACATAGTATTTCTTGTTGACGATGTTATCCCAGAGGGATTTCACGGCGCTCTGGTAATCCGGATCGTGCGTTTCCACTGCTACATCCGCCATGCCCGAGTAAGTGTAGACGGCGCGCACGGCGTGCCCGACAGCTTCGTACTGCTGGATTACGGGCAGATGGCTCTGGTCGTATTCCTGCCTGTCGTTAGGCGTTACCGCGGCGTTATAGCGGCAGTCGAGAAGGAACTTGGCCAGCTCGATATATTTCTGGCCTTGGCCGCCGCCTTCCATGTCGTTCACGAAGCGTCCGAAGCGCACCAGCGCCTGCTCCATCTCCTGGTGGCCGTCGTACCACGGCTTCTTAGGCGCGGGGCCCAGGTTGTTATACCAGCAATCGGCCAGCTTCCTGGCCGCATTGTAGAGCCGGGCGTCCTTTTTATCGGTCATCAAATAATGGTTGATCGCCGATTCCAGGAAGTAGCCGGCGGTGTAGCCTTCGTGATTGCCGCGCGTGGGCGGGTCCCAATGCTTCAAGACAGGGATCACCTCGGGAGCGTTGGGATCGGGCGGGCCTCCATTGGCGCCTCGCCCCCGGCGCGGCGCGGGGATAGTGAAGGCCGTCTGCAAGTATCCATCCGGCTCCTGGGCGGCCAGGATCTTCGGAATCCAGTCATCGAGCGTCGCCCGCATTTTCTTGTGAGCTTCGATGATTTCCGGATCGCCCTGCGGATCGATCATCAGCGAGATGCTCATCGCCTCCACCGTCTGGTGGACCCAGGCGTTGGAGAAGACGTAGCCCTTGTGATAACCGTGCGGCTCGCTGCGCAACTTTTTCCCGGCTTCGATGAAGTTATCGATCCCGCCCTGGCCCTGCGTCAGGTCCGTGCGGTTGATCTGGTCGACGCAATGCGGAATCCAGCTCACCATCAGGGCCTTGGCGCGGGCGTTCCACAGCGGGCTCGAGATTTTGAAATTCTTGGTGTAAACGGCGTCCAGCTTTTGCGCCGGAGGCGGCGGCTCGACCGACACATTCAACGTGGAGGAACTCGATGAGTCGCCATTCTCAGCCGTTAATCGCAACACATAGGGGCCAGGCGCGGAAAACTTGGCGGTGGTGATTGCGGCGTGCTCGTCGGCGAACGTCACGGTTCCGGGACCGGTGTATTTGCTCCACGTCACGGTGGGCGCGGGACCGGTTTCAACAGGAGGCGCCGGCATGCCCCGGCCGCCGCGTCCCGGCTGCGGCTGGTCGCCGTATCCCACCCAGCCGCGCAAGTAGGTCTTGCCGCCCAATACCGTCACGCGGTCGATTCCGGCGATGCCGGTGAGCGGCGCACTCGGCGCAGCGCTGGCTGCTGCAGCGCTCGACACTGCCGCGCTCCCAATGAGCGGAGTCAGTACAAGGGCCTTGCCCACCGTCCCGAATAGCTCTCGACGGCTCAACTGGGAGTTCGTCAAATGGTCACTCATGGCTTCCTGCCTCCATGAATACGGTATCACTCTCCGGCCAAGATTGTGAGCGCTTACAGAAAATGCTTCACGGCAGCCATGCCGGCCAAGGAGCAGCGCTTCAATAGGCGCGGTTGGCCGCCCCACAGAAGCGCCGACAAGAATGTCGGCGTTGCAGGCTGGAAAGCCTGCTCCACTGAGCGCGATGAGCCAGCCCTATGCCTCTGCCACTACCGGGTTGATCAGTTCGCCCAGGCCCTCGACGTGGACCGTCACCTCATCGCCGGCGCGAAGCCAAACCGGCGGCTTGCGCGCGAAGCCTACACCCGCCGGCGTGCCGGTAGCGATGATGTCGCCAGGCTCCAGCGTGAATACGCTCGAAAGGAATTCGATCAGGCGCGGGACCTGAAAGATCATCTGGCTGGTGTTCGAATGCTGCATGACTTCGCTGTTCAGGGTGAGCGAAATCTCGAGGTTGTGCGGATCGGGCAATTCGTCGGCCGTCACGATGGCGGGGCCGAACGGCGCGAATGTATCGAACGTCTTGCCCATCATCCATTGGCTGGTAGCCATCTGGAAATCGCGGGCGCTGACGTCATTCATCATGGTGTAGCCGAAGACGTGCTCGCGCCAATCCTCGGCGCGAACGTGCCTCCCACGCTTGCCGACCACCACCACGAACTCGGCTTCGTAATCCGGCTTGACCGAATTCCTGGGCAGCACAATGGGTTGGCCCGGCCCGGTGACCGCCGTGGGGTACTTGGAAAAAACCGTCGGCACCTCGGGAAGCGGCATCCTGGTTTCCGCGGCGTGATCCCGGTAGTTGAGCCCGATGCATATGATTTTCGGCGGCCGGAGAATCGGCGCCCGAAGCGCCATGGCCGCCATGTCGGGCAACTCGCTCCCGAGCGGACGCTTCACCCAGCGCGTCACGCGGTCGAGCGCATCCGCGCCGCCTTCTATGATCGAAAGCACGCTGTCGAAGCCGGCGCCGCGCAGTCCGATGATCTGCCCGCCCACCAGCACGCCCGGCTCGATGTTGGCATCAAGCTGAAATGTGACAAATCGCAATCGAGTGGCTCCCACTGCTATGATGACACCTATGAGGTGGGTGCTGGTGAGGTGGATACTGGCGCTGGCGTGCGGCTTTTCGATCCCCCTGTCGGCAGGCACCGGGGCCGAGGTGGCGCGCGCCATCCGCGAAAACAGCTTCGACCACGACGAGTGCTATCGCGTTCGCGACTTCAGCATCGTCAAGGACGACCTCAAGATTTATCTCACCGACGGCCATTTGATCTTCGCCAAACCCGTGGCCGGACGGCGCATCGCTGCGGTTTTCACGGCGGACGTGGAAGGCGGCGACGGCGAAGTCATCCTGCTGCCGCCCAACCGCGCGGAGCGCACATCGCTCGCGGCATTCATCGACGCTCCCAACCTGGACAATCATTTCCGCGCGGCCTTGTTTATTTTTACCGGCGCCGATTACGATGCCCTGCTCTCCCAGCTTCCCAATGACCCGGCCAGCCATAAGGATCCCGCGGCCGCCGAGGCGCTTGACCAGGCATGGACCCCCTCGCTCGAAAACGTGGCTGTCAATTTTCAAACGCGCCTGGTGCTCGACCTGGCGGGCGGCGCGGCGGCCCGTTCCGGGTTCTTCGCCGGGGTCTTCAACAGCCCGAAGCTCGGCACTTTCGAAGCGATCTTCGATCCTTTCACGCCGGAGCAGATCACCGCCGGCCAGGTGAACGGCCGCGACGACCGCTTGTACTTCGATACCTGGACCAGCTTTGAAGCCCGGTCGTTCCGCAAGGCCCCGCCGGCGCGCCGGGAGGACGTCGAACTCAGCGACTATCGCATCCAGGCTACCGTGAATCCCGATCTGACGCTGGATGCCGTCACCCGGGTCAAAGTGAAACCGCTGGCCGATGGAATGGCCGCCGTGACTTTCGAGATCACTCCCCAGATGTCGGTGACCGCTGCCACCGTGGACGGCCGGCCCGCCGAGGTGTTGCAGCGCGACGTGCGCGTGAGCCTGACACGCAACGGCAACGATCTGTTTCTGATTTTTCCGCCGGAGCCGTTGCGCGCCGGCCGCGAATACGAATTTGAATTCCACCACTCCGGCAAGGTGATTGTCGAAGCCGGTGAGCGCGTCTTCTTTGTGACGGCCCGCGGCAACTGGTATCCCATGCACAACTTCCAGTTCGCCAACTACGATATCCAGTTCCGCTATCCGCGGGATCTCGACCTGGTGGCTGCCGGCGACGTGGTGGAAGAGGCGAGCGACGGCGACTGGCGGGTGACGCGGCGCCGTACCGCCGCGGCGATCCGCTTCGCGGCTTTTAACCTGGGCAACTTCGAGCACGTCCGCGTGGAAAGAGCCAACCTGGTGATCGATGTCTGCGCCAACCGCGCCCTGGAGCGCGCCCTCGAACCGAAGGCCTCGGACATGGTGCCCCTGCCTGCGCCCGGGAAGCCTCGCCGCTTTGACGGCACAGTGCCAATCACCCCGCTGCCGTCGCGTGACCCGCTCGGACGCCTGCAGACGATGGCCTCTGAAATCGCTTCGGCGGTCGAATTCATGGCCGCCAAGTTCGGCCCGCCCGCCCTGCCTCACATCACGGTCTCGCCCATCCCGGGCACCTTCGGGCAGGGCTTCCCGGGGTTGATTTACCTCTCCACGCTGTCCTACCTGAAGTCGCTGCCAGCCGGGAACGGGATGCCGACACAGTCTCAAGCGCTGTATTATGACGCTCTCCTGCAGGCCCACGAGGTGGCGCATCAATGGTGGGGCAACCGCGTGACCGCCAGTTTCTATCGCGACGGCTGGCTCATGGAAGCGCTGGCTAATTTCTCGGCCCTGCTCTACATGGAAAAGAGCCAAGGCCCGCACTCGACCGAGTTGATGCTCGACAGCTACCGCGGCTACCTGCTGGAGAAAGTCCAGGGCGGCCAGACGGTGGAATCGCTGGGGCCCATCGTGTTTGGCCAGCGCCTGGAAAACTCTCAACTGCCTTCCGCTTACCGCACCATCACGTATGGGAAAGGCACCTGGATCATGCAGATGCTGCGCCGCCGGATGGGCGACGAGCGCTTTGGCGCGATGCTGGCGGAGGTTCTCAAGCGCTACGACCGCCGCGACCTCACCACCGAAGAGTTCCGCGCTCTGGCCGCGCGGTTTCTGCCGCCCCGCTCGGAGGACCCGCAGCTCACGTCCTTTTTCGACCAGTGGGTCTATGCGACCGGCATCCCCACCTTGAAATTGAGCTGGTCGGTGAAGGGCAAAGCTCCGGACATGCGGCTGGTGGGAACCGTGACGCAGGCCGACGTGGTTGCGGATTTCACGGCGCTGGTGCCGGTGGAGATTCAGCCGGCGCGCGGGCCGGCCATCACGCGCTGGGTGCGCACGTCGAGCGACCCGGTTACCTTCACGGTGCCGCTGAACCAGGCACCCGCCAGGGTCGTGCTGGACCCGCACAACGCGGTGTTGCGCCGCTAAGGCCCACTGGTAACGCCGGCGGTCTTGCCGCCGGTGTCTTGTGCGCTATTTTTCCGGGATCTCGAAGATCTTGCCGTCCAGTTCTTCGATGCGCACAAAGAAGTGTTTCCGCGCCTGGAGCTTGGCCTCGGGAACGTCGAAATTGGCCAGCACCATGTGATCTTCGGTGGCGTGGGCCGCAACAGTTTCCTGCGTGATCAGAGTCTTGGCGAACTTCGGGCCGAGCACGGGTGTGTAATCGAAGAATCGCTGGGCGTCAATCTCCGAAGAAGTGAGGCCGGGATGCTGGCTGCCATCGGGGTCCTCCAAAACCAGCCATACGGTCCGGACCACGAACGGGTAGTCGGAGGTGTTGTGAATCTGGAAGTCGGCTACGGCGACCGCATGCTCGTCGTCGATCGGGACGGTGCGGACCTTCACGATCTTGCCCGGCAGTTCCATGTGCGCGCCGCGCTGCATGTAGAAGATGCCGGCCACGGCCAGGGCGATCACGCCCAAACCGACGACGAACGTGATGACAAAAGTATTTTTCATTAGGCCTCCCGCTTCTCAGCTGAAGGATGATTGTAATAGATAGATATGGAGTGGATGAGCCCAACGGGCCGGAAGATGGTTTTGATGGAGGGCGACATCACGCGCGTGCCGGTGGATGCGATCGTGAATGCGGCCAATGCGTCGCTCGCGGGCGGCGGCGGAGTGGATGGCGCCATCCACCGCGCCGGCGGACCGGGGATCATGCGCGAGCTGGACGCGATTCGCGCCCGCATCGGCCGCTGCGCCACGGGCAGCGCGGTCGCGACCGGCGCGGGACGTCTGCCGGCGCGCTACGTTTTCCACGCCGTGGGCCCGGTCTACGGGGATGGGAGGAGCGGCGAAGCGGAACTGCTGGCTTCCTGCTATCGCACGTGCCTGGCCATGGCGGAAGAACGCGGCGCGGCCACCGTCAGCTTCCCGGCCATCAGCACCGGCGTGTATGGCTATCCGCTGGAAGAAGCCGCCCGGATCGGGCTGAGTGTAGTGAAAAACCACCTGGAGTTGGCCGAAACAAAGGTCCAGCAGGTTGTTTTCGTGCTTTTCGGCACACCGGCATACCGGATATATGCCGACATTCTGGCGCGCATTTAGCGAGACCTTCATCGTGGAGTAACATTAGGCGCGTACCATCGAAATCGTACGGGAGGTGGATCGTGTCACGGAAGATCCGAGAAACCTTGCAAACCGTCCTCAACACCGCGGTTACTCCGGCTTGCCTGCTGGCAGTGCTGGTGATCTGGCCGGTTTCGAACCTGGTCCGGACGCTTCGCTCGAGCGCACCGCGTCACAGCGCGGGCTAGGGCTGTTTCTTGAAGGTGTATGTGGAGCTCGATCCGGGCGGCGAAACGCTGACGACTTCGAGGTTGAGGGTGTTGCCATCCTCGGAGGGTACTGCTGGCAGAAAGACCGGCACATCCATATAGTGCCGCAGGCCCAAAAATAGTTTGACTGCATCGAGTCGACGGTTTCTCCCGGCCATCGGCTGCTACGTGCCCTCGACGCAAAGCGCGTCGCTGGGCACGTTCCGTCTGGCCGTGCGTCAAGCCTGCCGCTGAACCGCCAATCATCCTATCATTAAGACGTAACGGAGGAATTCTGGGCCCGACCAACGCGGCTGCCGACTCAATACACCGGCACGAAGACAAGATCCTGCTGATCCTGACGTTGATCATCGGAGCGGCCGTCGGGTTGGTGGTAGTGGCGTTTATCCTGCTGACCGAGAACCTGGGGGCACGGCTCTATCCAGCCGGCGCTCCGGCGTGGAGGCGCATTCTAATTCCGGTGGCGGGGGCGCTGGGCACGGGGTTCATGCTGGCGCGCTATTTTCCGCAAGCGCGCGGCAGCGGGATTCCACAAACCAAAACGGCGCTGTTCCTGCGTGACGGCTTCATCAGCCTGCGGACGGTGGTGGGCAAGTTCACGATGTGCGCGGTCACGCTGGCGAGCGGGATTGCCCTGGGACGCGAAGGACCGTCGGTGCAGGTGGGCGCGGGTTTGGCGTCGGTGCTGGGTCGCCGGCTGGGACTCTCGACCAAGAGCGTAAAGGCGCTGGTGCCGATCGGGGCGTCGGCGGCGCTGGCGGCGGCGTTCAATACGCCCATCGCGGCGGTGCTTTTCACGTTGGAAGAAGTGATGGGCGATCTGCACGCGCCGGTACTGGGCTCGATTGTGCTCAGTTCGGCGACGTCCTGGATTGTGCTGCACCTGCTGCTGGGCGATGAACCGCTGTTCCACGTGCCAGCATATCAACTGGTGCATCCGGTGGAGTTTCTGTTCTACGCGGTATTGGGCGTGGCCGGCGGGCTGGTCTCGGTGGCCTTCGTCAAGCTGCTGCTGTGGCAGCGGCAGCGTTTTTTGAGGTTGCCGAAACGGACGGTGTGGTTCCAGCCGGTTGCCGGCGGGCTGCTGGTGGGCCTGCTGGGATGGTTCGCGCCGGCGGTCCTGGGAGTTGGTTACGGATATGTGGGGCAGGCGCTGAACGGGCAGATGATGATCGGCACGATGGCGATGCTGGTTTGCCTGAAGATGGCGGCTACCACAACCTGCTACGCCTCGGGAAATGCGGGCGGCATTTTCGGACCGAGCCTGTTCATCGGCGCGATGATGGGGGGCGCGGTGGGAGGATCGGCGCACCTGCTGATGCCGGATTATACGGGCAGCGTGGGCGCCTACGCGCTGGTGGGGATGGGCGCGGCGTTCGCGGGCATCATCCGGGTGCCGCTGACTTCGGTAATCATGATCTTCGAGATCACGCGCGATTACTCCATCATCGTGCCCCTGATGATTGCCAACCTGATCAGCTATTTCATTTCCATGCGGCTCCAGCGCGAGCCGATTTACGAGGCGCTGCAACATCAGGACGGCATCCGCCTGCCGGCCGGAGCCCGCGCGCGGGAAGAACCGTTGACGGTGGAACAGGCGTATCGGGCCGGTGCGCCGGCGCTCCAGGCGGAAACCCCCATTCGCGAGGCAGCCGCCATGGTGGACCGGGAACGCGGCGCGTGGCCGGTGGTGGATGGAGGTGGGCTGCGGGGAATGCTCACCCTGGATCACCTGGATGCCGCGGAGGAGGAGAACCCCGCCTGGGAGCCCGTCGGCGCGCTGGTGCCGGAACCGGGGCCGGCGGAAACCCTGACGGACGAAAATTTTCCGCACCTGCATCGGGATCATCCGCTCGATATGGCGATGCGCAGGCTGGCGGAGACCGGGTTGAAAGCGCTGCCGGTGGTGAGGCGCGACGACGTTCGCGGACTGCGAGGGACGATCTCGCTTCCGGACATCCTGGCGGCGTATCGAGCGGAGGGGCACCGGGAACTGGCGCCGGCCGAGGAGCAAAGTGGAAAGACGCTGGGGCGTCTGACAACACGGCTTCTGATCGCGGTGGTGGCGGTCGGGGCGGTAGCGAGCTTCCTCGGCTACTATTACCGTAGCGAGCGAGCGGCGCGGGCGGAGGCTCACTACCACGCTGGGCAGGAGCTCGAATCGCAGGGACGCAATGACGAGGCCATTGCGCAATTTCGGACCGCCCTATCCAGCTCGCGCAGAACCGATTATCGGCTCGCCCTAGGGCTGGCGTTGGTGAACGCGGGTAGCCTGGATGAGGCGTCCATCTACCTGAATGAGGCGGTTAAGGAGAATCCGGGAAGCGGGCCGGCCAACCTGGGGCTGGCCAGGATCGCGGTGCGGCAGGGGAAGATCGACGAGGCCGTCGGGTATTATCAGCGGGCGATCTACGGCTCCTGGCCGGAGAAGACAGCGGAGCAGCGCCTGGATACGCGCCTGGAACTGGCGGAGAGCCTGGCCAAGGCCGGCCGGAGCGCACAGGCCCAGGCGGAGCTTCTGGCCACGGCGGCAGCGGCGCCGGACGATGTGGCCCTCGCTCAGCGCGTGGCACGCATGCTGATTGACTACGGTGCGCCCGACAGCGCGGCGCGGCTGCTGCGCGGCGATACGGAGAAAGAGCATCCCGATGGCGCTACGTACCACTTGCTGGGTGACGCGGAGTTCGCCATGGGCGACTACGCAGCCGCGCGGCGTGAGTTCGATGCGGCGCTGCGGATGGATCCGGGCGATGCCGCGGCAGCCCGGCAGAGCGAGATTTGCGGAAAGGCCCTGGCGCTCGATCCGACGCAGGCCGGCATGCCCGCGGAGGAACGCTACCAGCGCAGCCGCGATTTGCTGGGACAGGTTCTTGGCGAAGTGGTTCTCTGCGCGAAGGGTGACGTGGGGAGCGACGATGCGGTGCGGGCGGCGCAGCTTGCGCTGGCGGGGCAGAAGCGGCCGGCGTCCTACAGCGACGCAGCCGAGGCGAACGAGGCCACGGCGCGCCAGCTTTGGGCGGAACGGCTGAAACGGTGTGCCGCGCAGCCGGAAGCCGGCGATGCTGCGGCGCTGGTGATGGGGAAACTGGCGCGGCGTTGAAATCCACGGGCCAAAATCCACAAGCCGGTTGCTATGCTGTTGTTTCGCCCATGCCACGTTACGTCATCCTCACGAACCGCAAACGGGCCATCATCGCGCTGGTGCATACGGTGGTCTTCCTGGCGGTGGCCATGTACGGCGTGTTGCTGGTGGTCCGGCCGCTTGCCATGAATTCGCCCCGCTCGGCGTGGGTAATGACGGCGGTGTACGTCGTGGTCACGTCCATTCTGCTGGCGCTGGTGGCCTTCGCCCGCCATGGCATCGAGCGAATCTACTTTGCGTTCTGCGCCACCAGCGCGGCCTTTGGCCTGGCGCGCCAGATCCTGGGCGATCCGCGGATGTACATAGCGGTTTACATCCGGGTCGCTATGCTGGCCTTCGCGGTCGCGGCCGGGGTTGTGATTCTGCGGCGGCACGGGCTGGGCGACAGACGACGAAAGGCGATCGTCTGTCCCACTCAGCCGGGCGGCATCACCGTCAGCGAGAGCCAGGAAGGGTGATCGCTGTCGTGATAGATGGTCTCGGTGGCCGGAACCAGCCTCGTCTCGCCGGCGACGGGCCCGCCGGTGTTGGCGTTGCGATCGAACCGCGGGAAGTTGCTGCTCGAGATTTCGATTCGAATGCGATGGCCCTTGAGAAACACATTGCCGGTGACGCCGGCATCCACTGTGACCTGGTAGAGTTGGCCGGGGGTTGCCAATTCCGGTTTGTCGAGCGCGTTGCGGTAACGCAGCCGCAGGATGCCATCGGTGAGGTTGCGGGCGTATCCATCGGGGGAGACATCGACGAGTTTGGCTGTGAAATCGGTGTCTGTCGAGCTGGTTGACACCCACAAGATGACTTTCACGGGGCCGGCGGCGATAGTGTCCTGTTTGAGTGGCGCGGTAGTGTAGACAAGAACGTCGGGACGCTGCTCGACGGGACGCTGATCCATGGGGCCCCAGGGGAGAACGCGCGGATTGCAGCAGACCGGCCCGCCGCGGGTGGGAACGGGGTTGCGGGGATCGTAGACGTAGCGGTCCGGGGCGCCATGCCACGGTGGTTTGCCAGCCAGCGCGCCATTGGCGGCGAGGTAGAGCTTCCGCTCGCGCGAATGAGCGGGCGGCCACTCACGGGCTTCAAGCCAGCGATTGGCTCCCATCAGGAAAATCTTTGCGGGCGGCGTGGACATCAGGGGCGAATCTTTGCCCATGAGCCATTGATCGAACCACTCGAATTGCAACAGACGCACGGCAACTTGGGAATCCGGGCCGAAATCGGCGCCGGCGAACTTGCTGGACATGTTGTGCGGCCAGGGGCCGATCAGGATGCGGTTGAGGCCCGAAGATTTGCGGAGCGCGGCATAGGCTTCGAGGTCGCTTTCGGCAAAGTTGTCATACCAGCCGCCCACTGCAAAGACGGGCACGCGGATTTTGGAGAGTTGCTCTTTGGTGCTGATGGCGCGCCAGAAGGCGTCGAAGGCAGGATGCTCCATCGCTTCGCGGTACATGGACGAAGGGGCGCCGGTGGCCGCGATATCGGCGGTCGAGAGCGGCAGGTGCAGCGTGAACTTGGCGAAATCCGGCTGGTAGCCCGGCGCCTTGAGATTCTCGGCCATCCATTCCAGGCGGCTGCCGAGCTTGACGGCGCCGCCGGTGGAGTAGAAGCGGTCGCGGTAATCGTCGTAGCCGGAGACCACCGGGAAAATGGCTTTGAGGTGGGGATTATTGAGGAGCGCGGCTTTCCACTGGACAATTCCGCCGTAGGAGCCCCCCATCATGCCGATGTTGCCGTTGGACCAAGCGCGGTGCGCGATCCAGTTCAGGGTGTCGTCGCCGTCGACGGGTTCCTGGTGAAGCGGCTGGAAGGCGCCTTCGGATTCGTAACGGCCGCGAACGTCCTCCACCACCACGGCGTAGCCATGCTCGACGAAGGCCTGGTAATTGGGAGTGATATCGGCGCCCTTCCCATAAGGTGTGCGCACCAGGATAGCCGGGATACGGGCGCGGTCCGGCGGCAGAAAGATATTGGCGGAAAGGCGGACTCCGTCCCGCATGGGAATGGGAACGTGAAGTTCCTTCACGATTGGCTGCTGCGGTGCGCCGAAGGCCGCTCCGCAAGCCAGCGCTAGGTGCCAAACTCGCACAGCAGTTGCCAGTATTGCGTTCCGATCTCTTCCATCCGGTGGCTCGATTGAATATACCCGGCGCCCTGCTGGCCGATGGTATCCGCCGCCTCTGGGATCGATGTTAGCAGAATCATGTGGGCGAGCAGCGAATCGAATTCGGACGCGCCGGGCGCAATGCGCAGGCAGGCGTCTTCGGGAAAGCGCGAGCACTCCAGGCCATCGGTCACCAGCACGGGCTTGCCGATGCCCATGAAGCGGATGGCTATGCCTGAGGTCTCCCCGGCGGCGGGATAGCGCAGGTTGATGCAGGCATCGACGGCGCTCGCTGCCAGCCAGAACTCGCGCTCCAGCAGGTGCGGGCGGCGGAAAACACCGTCGGCCGAGAGCAGCGGCTGGACGGCTCGTTCCAGGTCGGAGGAAACAAACTGGCCGGCCACCAGCAAAGCGGTCTGCCGGTTTCGACGGTGGAGAGCGGCGAAGGCATCGAGAACCGCCGGCAGTCGCTTGGATTCGCGCAGGTAGCCGAAGACGCCAAACAGGAAGGCCGCCGGATCGATTCCCAGCGCCTGGCGATAGCGGATGGCTTCGGCGCGGCCGGGCAGTTCGGGAATGGCGAACAGGTGCGGGATTTCGACAATGCGGGCGCGCGAGGCATGCCCGCGGACCATTCCGGCGGCGGCGGGATTGTGCACCACGATGGCGCGGGAGCGTTCCGCAATGCGCTTGAGCATGGGGTAATCGAAGTAGCGGCGGTCGGTCGAAGAGGAGGCTCGGTCACGCCAGAGACCGGCGGCCAGGGACTGGCTCCATTCCCCGTAATTATGGAGGAACTCTTCGATGTAGGCCTGCTCGCCGAGCGTGCCCAGCAAGAAATGATTCAGGACCGCATCGTGCAGCACGACGACGCCGGGGGTTTCGAGCGCGCGCGCGTAAATGGCGGCGTGGAGCTGGTTGTTGCCGAGGTGATAGAGCGCCACATCGCAGGTGGCGGGCGAAACTTCGACGGCGCCGTGGCGGCGGAGTTCCGCCAACAGGGCGGCGGCATAGTCGGCCACGCCCGTCGGCGAGGGCGGCATCGGCGAATAAAAGCCGACGGTCACGCGTGGATCCTTTTTCCAAACAGGGCGGTGCCGATGCGGACGCAGGTAGAGCCTTCTTCGATGGCGGTTTCGAGGTCGTGCGACATGCCCATCGAGAGCTGCGGCAAACCGTGCAACTCGCCAAGCTCGCGCAAGCGCCGGAAGATGTCGCGCGGGGCTTCCGGGTCTTCGGACCAGGGCGGCATAGTCATCAGGCCGGTGAGGCGCAGATTGGGACACTGGCGGACGGCGGCGATCAACGCGGGGAAATCCGCCGGGTCGGCGCCGCTCTTGGCCTCTTCGCTGGAGAGCTTGACCTCGAGCATGATGTCGAGCGGGCGCCCGGCTTCGTCCAGGCGGCGGGCTATCTTGGCGGAATCGACGGTCTGGATGACCTGGAACAGTTCGGCCGCGCGCCGGGTCTTATTGGACTGAAGGTGACCGATGAAATGGAAACGGGCGCCGGCAAGATCGGCCACTGCGGGGGCTTTGGAATCGAACTCCTGGACGTAGTTTTCGCCGAAATCCCGCAAGCCGAGCTGGTATGCCTCGCGAATGGCGGAGGCGGGAAAGACTTTGGTGACGGCCAGCAGCAGGACGGAGGCGGGGTCGCGGTGAGCGCGGCCGGCGGCGCGGGCTATGCGATCCCGCACGGCTGCCAATCTCTCCCCCAGGTTGTCCATCACCGTTGGCTCGCCCCAGTATAACCTCCGACCGCCGCTGCGCGCGTCAGTAAGCGTCTTATAGACGCGAGCGAACCTTTGAAGCCACGTACGAAGCAGACCGGTCTGTTGGCGCTTGATTGAAAATCCAGCCGCGCGCATCGCCGATATGACGCAGCATCAGGCTGGGCTCACCTCTCAGGGATAGCGTCGGCTACAGACCTCCAAACTACTTGATTCTATTAGGATTTTGCGAGGTTTCCATTAACAGGTGAAAAGTACCTGAAAATCAACCGTATTGTTACAAAACTACTGTATACTCAGGGAATAGCATGCAAAACGGTTTTCGCAAACCGTTGGATTAGGGTCTTTCAGTTCGATTAGGGTGTTTGAATTGTCGTGATATTTTTTGGGAGGTTTTCTCGATGAAAGTAAAGTGTTTCGCAGCGCTATTGCTGTTTGTCTCCGCGCCGCTGTTTGCTCAATCCGGCGGTGTTGCGGGAATCTCGGGCGTAGTCAAGGATCCGAGCGGCGCAGTCATCCCGAATGCCAAGGTTGTCATCTCCACCGCATCGCAAGGGGAGTTGCGCACGCTTGAGACGAATGGCTCCGGGATCTTTGCGGCGCCCGCTTTGATTCCGGGCGCTGGCTATAAGGTTGCGGTGACCGCCCCGGGATTTGCCCCGTATGACGCGACCGTCGATCTGCAGGTTGGCCAGAATTTGAATCTCAACATTTCGCTGGCTGTTGGCCAGACGTCGACGTCTGTCGACGTGACCGCGGCCGCTCAACTTCTGGAAGATACGAAATCCGACGTTTCCCAGGTGGTCGGCACGCGCGAGATTATGGACCTGCCGATCAACGGCCGGCGCGTCGACTCTTTCGTACTGAATACGGCCGGCGTGACCAATGACGCCACCTTCGGCCTGCTCACATTCCGCGGCGTAGCCGGCAACAACTCGTTTCTGCTGGATGGCAACGACAACACCGAGCAGTTCTACGACGAGAACGCCGGACGAACCCGGATCCAGTCGCAGATCTCCGCCGACGCGGTCCAGGAGTTTGAGGTGGTATCGGCGAATTTCTCGGCCGAATACGGCCGGGCCATGGGCGGCGTGGTGAACACGGTGACCAAGAGCGGCACCAACGTCGTTCACGGCAGTGCGTTCTACTTTCTGCGCAGCACCGGCTTCGACGCCCACGATCCGTATTCCGCCTTTAACCCCACCGAACACCGCATTCAGACCGGCGGAACGGTAGGCGGGGCGATTGTCAAGGACAAGCTGTTCTTCTTCCTGAGCGCGGACATCACGCGCCGGAATTTCCCCTTTGTGGATAGCCAGGTAAAGGCTACCTACCTCGACTCCGTGAACCAGGTCTGGTTGACCTGCGGGGCGCCCGCCACGGCCGCCCAGTGCTCGGCGATCAACGGACTGCTGCCGCGTTTCTTTGGGCAGATTCCGCGCAAGGCGAGCAATGACCTGTACTTCGGCCGGTTGGACTATCACCTCAACGACCGCAACACGTTCAGCGCCAGTTTCAATTTCCTGCGCTGGAAATCGCCGAACGGTATCCAGACCGGACTTTCTTCCACAACCGGGGCGGGAATCACGGGCAACGGCGACGACAGCGTGACCGTGCGCAACGGGAAGGCAACCTGGACTTCGGTGATCACCAACAGCCTGGTCAACTCATTCCGCTACGGCCTCGATACCGACCGCCAGGCGGACGGCTTCGATCAGGCGGAGTTGGGGGGCGGCCTTGGTTATCTGGATGTGTCGGTGGCCGGCGTCCAGCTTGGACCCGCAACCTACCTTCCGCGTGTTGAGCCACTGGAAGTCCGCCACGAAATTGCCGACGACGTAAGCTGGACCAAGGGCAAGCACACCATCAAGCTGGGGATGACCTTCGAGCATGTCAATGACAACGTCAACTATCTCAGCAACCGGTATGGGTCTTACACTTATGCGACACCGACCACGTTCGCGGAGGACTACAGCGGCAACACCGCCGGCCTCCACAACTATTCGGGGTTCAGCCAGACATTCGGCAACCCCCTGGTGGATTACACCATCAAGGATATCGGCTTTTATCTCGAGGATCAGTGGAAGGCTTCGGATCGCCTGACGGTGACTCTGGGCGCGCGGTATGAGCATTCGTTTATGCCGCCGCCGCCAACCGCCAATCCCTCGTACGCGCTGACCGGCGCGACGCTGCACACCGGCTCGGTGAATCTGATGCCGCGCATCGGACTGGCCTACCGGGTAAACGATAAGACGGTAATCCGCGCCGGCGCCGGCACGTTCTTTGCGCGTGTGATCGGCGGCATGCTGGACGACGTTTACACCGGCAACGGAATCTATCAGATTTCGGACAGTCTGAGCAACGCGACGCTGATTGCGCAGGGGCCGGTATTTCCCAATGCCCTCGCAGGTCCTCTGACCTCAATCACCGCCGGCGCTTCGACCCTGGACGTCCTGGCTCCCAACCTGAAGACGCCATATTCCGAACAGGCAACGGCTGCCGTGGAGCGGCAACTCTCGAAGGACATGGTGCTGACGGTTTCCGGCATCTTCAGCCGTGGAGTCAATCTCTACGGTACGCAGGACATCAACGCTCCGGCGCTCGGTGCGTCGACCTTCACCTACACCCTCACGGGCGCGCCGTCCAACTTTCCAACCGCCTACGGGACCCAGGTTTACACGGGCGCGCGGCCGAACCCGGCTTTCGGAGCCATATACGAAGAAACCAATGGCGTCAGCAGTTGGTATGACGCGCTCGTGGTTTCTTTCGACAAGAAGTTTTCGCATGGATTCGAGTCGTCGGCATCGTACACCTGGGCCCACGAAATCGACGACGGGCAAGGCGCTGCCACCAACGCGATCTTCGGATTCAGCGACGGTCTTTGGACGTACAACGGACAATACGGCTTCGATAAAGGCAGCGGTTCGCTCGATCAACGGCAGAGGTTTGTCTATACGTTTGTGTGGGCGCCTACCTTCTGGCATTCCAGCAACGCATTCGCCAAATACGTGGTGAACAACTGGCAGCTTTCGAGCATAACGACGATCCAGAGCGGCCGACCGTCCGGAAGCCCGACGATCCATCTCACCGACACGCCGGTCACCGGCATGCTATACAGCGCCCAGGCTCTCGACGGGTTTAACGGGAACTTCCGCGTGCCGTTCCTGCCGGTGAATAGCCTCTACACGCCGTGGGTGGAACAGGAGAATTTCCGCCTGACCAAGATCATTCCGTTGCCCCGCGAAGGCATGAAGCTTGGTCTCAGCTTCGAGGCATATAACATTGCCAACAACTGGTCGCCCACGGCCCTGACGTCACAGATGTTTACCGAGACGAAGGGGGTGCTTACATACACTCCGACCGCCTTCGGTGTCGGATCGAGCGATGGTGGTTTCCCCGATGGCACGCAGGCCCGCCGCATGCAGGTGAGCGCGCGCCTGACGTTCTAGTTCAAGGTTCTAAACTCGACCCAAACCGGGCGAGGCAGACGCGCATCGTCTGCCTCGCCTTTTTTAGTGGGGCAGACCCCCAGGTCTGCGCGGGTCCCCCTGGACCCGCTGTTCGCTCGTGGCACCCGCCGGACCATAATATAATTGATCCCTGATGAAGCCGCTCAGCTTTTTGCTTTTTGCCGCCTTCGCCATGGGGCAGGGCCGTTTGACGCCGGGGACGGCGCCGTTTGTCACGGTGAATGCGCCGGTGGTAGAACTGCAACATGTCCGCGTCATCGACGGCACAGGCGCGGCGCCGCTCGAAAACCAGACCATCGTCATCGACCACGGCAAGATCGCGGCGGTGGGGCCGGCGGCCTCCACTCCCGCGCCCCAGGGCGCGCAGGCGATGGACCTCACGGGCCACACGGTGATTCCCGGAATCGTGGGAATGCACGAGCACCTCTTCTACCCGTCGGGCGGCGGCGTGCCGCTGTATACCGAGCAGGCTTTCAGTTTTCCGCGCCTGTATCTAGCCAGCGGCGTCACTACAGCACGCACGGCCGGAAGTCTCGAACCTTATACCGACCTCAACGTCAAGAAGCTGATCGACGCCGGACACATGCCCGGCCCCAAGATGTGGATCACCGGACCCTACCTGGAAGGCCCGCGCAGCATCGGTCCGCAGATGCACGAGTTGTCCGGGCCGGAGGACGCCGTCCGTACCGTGGAATATTGGATCGGCGAGGGCGTGACCTCGTTCAAAGCCTACATGAACATCACGCACGCCGAGCTACAGGCGGCCGTCGAGGCGGCCCACAAGCACGGCATCAAAGTCACCGGGCACTTGTGCTCCATCGGATTCACCGAGGCCGCCGCCATCGGCATCGACAACCTGGAGCATGGTTTGCTGGTCGACACGGAATTCCACGCGGGCAAGCAGCCCGACGTCTGCCCCAACATGAACCGCGCCGAGATCGCACAGCTCGACTTGTCGAGCGGCCCGGTGCGCGACATGATTGCCGGCCTGGTGGCGCACAATGTGGCGATCACCTCTACGCTGGCGGTCTTCGAGGCCTTCGATGGCGACCGCCCGCCGATCGAGCAGCGCTTTCTGGACGCGGTCACCGAAGAGGCCGCCATCAGCTACCTGGGCGCGCGTGCCCGCGCAAGGGGCGGTGCGGACGCGCCGGCACTGGCCGAGCTGCGCAAGGAGCTGCAATTCGAATACGCCTTCGTGAAGGCCGGCGGACTACTGACGGCGGGCGCGGATCCCACCGGCAACGGCGGAGCCCTAGCTGGCTTCGCCGACCAGCGCAATATCGAGCTGCTGGTGGAAGGCGGCTTCACACCGGTGGAAGCCATCCGCATCGCCACCTTTAACGGCGCGAAGTACCTGGGAGAGGCGGACCGCATCGGCAGCATCGCCGCCGGCAAGCAGGCCGATCTGGTGGTGATCGACGGCAACCCGGCCGCGCGCATCGCCGATATCCGCAAGGTGACCCTGGTCTTCAAAGACGGCGCGGGGTATGACCCGGTGAAGCTATTGGACTCGGTGAAGGGAGCGGCGGGATTGCACTAAAGCTGGTGGGCAGGGACAGGAGCTTACGGCTCTTTCCGGTCTTCCCCATGCCGATTGGATTGCGAAGATCCTCGATCGCGCCTGCCCCCAGATGCCATAGGGCTGGGACTTCCGAGCTTCGGGGGTTCGCATCGAAGTGTGGCCGTGCTGCATCCAAGAACGATAGACTCTAGGTGAAGGAGGGTTATGTCCATTCGTCCAGTAAAACGTCTCATCAAGGCTAAGCCGACCCTCGAAGGCGCCGGAGTGCACCTGCGCCGCGCATTCGGCTTCGGCTCGACGTCCGAATTCGATCCTTTCCTCCTCCTCGACGACTTCCGCAATGACGTTCCCGAGGATTACCTGGCCGGCTTCCCCTGGCACCCCCACCGCGGCATCGAGACCGTCACCTACGTCCTCGCCGGCACCGTGGAGCACGGTGACAGCATGGGCAACCATGGCGCCATCGCCGCCGGCGACGTCCAGTGGATGACCGCCGGCAGCGGCATTATCCACCAGGAGATGCCCAAAGGCGACCAGTCCGGCCGCATGCACGGCTTCCAGTTGTGGGCCAACCTGCCCGCCGCGCTCAAGATGACGCCGCCTCGCTACCAGGAGGTGAAATCTCCCGACATCCCGGAGGTCACGGATGACGACGGCACGCATGTGCGCATCGTCTGCGGAACCTTCTGGGGCAAATCCGGCCCCGTGGACGGCATCGCCACCGACCCCATCTACCTGGATATCACGGTTCCCGCCGGGCGCCGCAAGACCCTGCCCGTGGAGACCACCCGCCACGCCTTCGCCTACGTCTTCTCCGGCAGCGGCAAGTTCTGCAACGCCTCCGGACCGCTCGCCGTCCCCACCGAAGCTGTCGGCTGGGCCGACACCGCGCCTCCATCGAGCGCCGACAACCGTTCGCTGGTGGTGTTTGACCGCGGCGACGAAGTGGCGGTCCAAGCCGGCGAGGACGGCATCCGTTTCCTGCTCTGTTCCGGCCAGCCGCTCAAGGAGCCGGTAGCCTGGTACGGCCCGATTGTGATGAACACGCAGGAACAGCTTCGGGAAGCCTTCAAGGAACTCGACGAGGGCACCTTCCTGAAGGCCGCGAAGAAGAAGTAATCCCCGCCGCGTAACGCTACGTCCCTTTTCTCCGGGTATTGACGGGACCGTTTACGGTCGGGACGTTTACGCGGTCAGTGCATAGCCTGCGGAGCCGGTGTCCCATCGGACCATTTGCCGACCCAGACCAGGAAAATAGTTGCCCGTTCTTCAGGGTCGTTCGCCGCCATAACTGGCGAGCCGGGCAGATCGGCTCCCCAGCTTTTCGCCGCGCTGCCCGCAACAAAAAACATCAGATGGGGATGCCAGCTCATGCCGCTGTCGCTTAAGTACTGCCGCTTCGACATCATGTAGCACATCGCTCCAGGCTCCAGCGCGGGCAGTTCTTTCTGATCCAGTGCAGATGCGGTCGCCTGAACGATCTCCGTCTTCGATTTTCCTGCCAGCACTAGCTTAGTTTTCATTAGGAAGATGGACGCAAAGGTCCTTGCGGCTGGCGGATTGAAGCAAATAGGGGCGCGCACTTTGGGATTCCAGAAATCCGGATCATCGGTAGCGGCGCCCCATGATCGTTCCACGATACAGAGAAAGCCATTCCTCCCCTTCACCGCGGTTGCGTATCCGTCCCGTCGCAGCACCATCACTTCGGCCGCGTCCGATATGGATGCTGGAGCAGCACTGCGAGCCAGCGCGACTTCGGAATTCTCGTCCGGCACCAAATACTGATCGAGAAGCGCCATGGCTGGATAGGGAGCTTTCTCCGCCTGCGCCTGTGCCAGGCAGGTTGCGCCGGGGAAGATAACCTGCACGAGGAATACTACAGCAAAGAAACTGAGCCTCTTCTTCTGCATTGAACTCTCCGCTACGCGCACTTTCCAGTTCAGGTTTGGGAACACCCCGCTCACTCCAGCGTATAGGGCGGTTCGAAATTGGGCACGCCGGCGTGGCGGCTCGCTATCCAGCGGAGCACATAGACCTCGCGGGGATCGGTCAGGGAATTAGTGAGCTTATTCGCAGCCACCTCCAGCAGGGCGTGCGCCGCCAGGTCCTTGTAGTAGTCGATGTCCGGCTCCACCATCACGCAATCGAGCCCGTTGATCGTCTTCTTATTGCCTTCGTGAAAGGTCAACTGGACGTTGGCTTCCCCGAACTGAATCTGCTTCCAGCTTCGGGTGGCGCCGGGATGGAACGCCGCCGTGCCGACTTCGGGGGAAAACTGGCCATGCGCTGCCGCTTGAATCACCTGGTCAATCATCGCGGGATCCGCCCAGGCAAAGAAGCGGTCCTGCTGCATGGTGTCGTCCCAGATCAGCTCACGAACGTAATCGAGCGGGGTCTTGACAGGCAACTGAATTTGCGACATGGCGGTGACCAGGTTGAAATAACAGGCCAGCACCTGAGGTCGATCTTCCATGAGCTGGCCGTAGCGGTCAGCGGCAGACGCGTTGTCCGCCGCCCCGGCGCCCAGCAGAGCGGCATAGGCTGGACATTGCTGGTTCAGCCGATCCCACGTAGCGTTCCGGAAGTTGAATGTCGCGTCCTTTTTCAACAGCATGATGTCGATAACCGCGGGATTTACCGGATTGACAGTCACCGGGACGAATCCCGCTTGCTGATAGCCGTCGGCGGACGCTACCACCGCGTAGTTGTCACCGAAATTGTCGAAGAACGGAAGGCCGCCGATCAGGATGCTCGATTCGTTGAAAAAGCCGTTGTTCGGGAGAGACACGGTCTGCTGGTTGCCATCGCGGATAGTCAGCAGTGCTTCCGTGTCCGGCGGCAGAGCCGTTCTGGCTCCGGAAAAGAGGTTCACATTCAGCGTACAGGTCTTCAGTCCGAGTGCTGGGGTGGCCATGGTAATCCTCCTGGTAGTGTTCCCGATGGTACAGCGAAAGCAAGACAAATGAAAGGGCGCACGCGAATCAGGCAATCCCGAACGTACGCCTGCGGGCTGCCGTCATCCACTTTACAGTCGCGCACCGAGAAACGGAGAAACCGGGGACGCACAGAAAGTTTCCAGTGGCTTTCAGCGATTACTCCCGTGAAACCCCGATCACGCCGCCGACCGCCCCATGAAACCCACAAAGCCAGCCCGGCTGATTCGCTGCTATTATGAAAACCAAAGGCCATTCTCCATGCGCTATACAGTCGTCCTTGAGCGGGAAGCCGACGGCGGATACGTTGCCACCGTGCCGGAGCTGCCCGGCTGTGTATCCCAAGGCGACACCCGTGAAGAGGTCACCAGGAACATCCGCGAAGCGGCGGATCTCTACATCGAAGACTGTATCGCCGCCGGCGACCCGGTCCCGACTGAAGCGGGCAGAGAATACTTCGAGCTCACGACCAGCCACCCCCAGCGAAGTTGCCGACGGACATTTCCGGCCAGGAATTGGTGAAGGTGCTTCTACGGGTAGGGTTTGTCGTTAACCGCCAAAGAGGGAGCCACATCATCCAAAGGCGCGGTAACCCGTACGCCCGTGTCGTCGTGCCGGATCACAAGCGGGTCCGCCCTGGCACTCTTCGGCAGATCCTGAACGAAGCGGGGATGACTGTAGAGCAACTGTTGGAACTACGCTGAACCACGGATTCCCCCTTAACACGCCGTTACCTAGCGCCTTCCCCTACGTCCCCCCGCGCCCCACCGCGTGCACCACGATCTCCACCTTGTCCCCCACTCGCAGCAGCAGCACGCTGGGGTTCTTCATGCCCCACTTCTGATACGGCACGGTGAACCGCAGCGTCGCCGTATAAACCCCCGCGCTCGCATCCACTTCCGCCGGGATCAGCATCTCATGCCCCGCCCCGTGGATGCTGAACTCGCCATGCACTTCGACCCGCGAGCGGCCTTGCGCCGCTACTTTGCCATCCACGCGGTCGGGGCGGAAGACGATTTCCGGGAACCGCGAGCTCTCCAGAATCTCGCTGGTCATGCGCCGGTCGCGCGACGCATTGCCGCTCGCTCCGCTGGCCGCGTCCACCACCAGTTCCCCGGATGCTTTGCCGGTGGCTGAGTCGAAGCGAAACTCGCCCCGCGTCAACTGGAAGGTCCCATGCACGGTGTGCAGCACGTCGCCCAGCGTAAACTCCACTTTGGTATCCGCCGGTGCAAAGCGCAACGCCAGGTCCTGCGCGGACGCCGCCCCTGCCCAGGCAATCGCCCAGGCCGCCACCCCCGCCGTCCGTCGCGGCATCATGTTCGTATGGCCGCCCCGGTGGCCGCTCCGGTGTGATACGCCAGCATCCCCGCAAACAGCGGCGGGTGCCAGGCCATCGCGCCGATCACCCCGCGGCGCAGGGGCGCGCTGCGGTCCAGCAGCAGCATCAGACGCGCCATCAATTCCGCCCGCCGTCCCACGCGGCGATGCTCGGTCTGGTACAGAGAAAGGTCGTCCCGCTCCAGCGCCGTGGCCAGTGCGGCGGCCTGCTGGAACAGCAGGCACAATCCTTCGCCCGTGATGGCGTCCACCGAACCGGAAGCGTCGCCCACCAGCGCCACATTGCCGCGCCACACCGCGCGCAGCCGGCGCGAGGCCGAAACCGCGCCGCGTTCCCCCGGCAGCGCCGCCCGATTTCCCACCCGCTGCTCCACCGCCGGAAACTGCGCCAGCGCCTCGCCCAGCCGAAGCTGCGGATCGCTCGAAATCAGCACCACGCAAACTTCGTCCTCCGCCACCGGCGTGATGTAAAGCTGGCAGCGGTGGCCCCAATGGATCTCCATGAACTCGGTCCACGGCGCCATCCGGTAATGGCGGCGGAAGCCGTAGCGCAGGCTCTGCCGCTTGCATGCATCCAGGCCGGCCCAGCGGCGCACGCGCGAATGGCCGCCATCCGCGCCCACAATCCAGCGCGCCGCCACGCGCTCGGCGGCCGCGTAAACCCGCTCACCATCCAGCCCCGTCACCGCGGTGCCCCACGCCAGCCGCACCCCCGCCTGTCCGGCGTGGTCGATCAGCGCCTGGTGCAGTGTGGTCCGCCGTATCCCCAGCCCGGGTCCGCGCGCAAACCGCGCCTCCACCGTAGTCGCGCCTTCGCAAAAGCGGATGCCCGGAAAACGCCGTCCCGCCGCACCCAGGTCGAGCCCCAGCGCCCGCGCGGCAGCCAGTCCGTCCGGCATGATTCCTTCGCCGCAAGGCTTGTCGACGGGCGGCCGCGCGGCATCCGCCACGGTCACATCCAGTCCGCGCCGCCGCGCGGCAATGGCAGCAGCAAGGCCCGCCGGGCCGCCGCCGATGATGAATACATCGGTGGAAGAAGGAAGAATCATCGGATCAGCAACGGTTGTAAAGCGGCCCCTCGTCCGCGGCGGCCGCACAAGTCATCTGCTTGTCCAGTGGGACGCTTGCAACCCGCGGCCGGTTGCACCCGGCCGTAGTGCGAAGCCACGCAGCCGGCAGGGCGGGGCGTAAGGCCGCCCTACGAGGGCGGTCCCAGCGCAGCTTATTGCAATCTTGGCCGCATCTGTTCGTTCGAGATCAGCCCGTCAAAAATCGCCAGCACCTGTTTGCGATAAGCGTACACGCGGTGCAGATTCTGGCGGAAGGAGGCCTCGAAATCGCGCGCCCGCATCCACTTCTCCAGCATCGTGTGGGGCACATCGATGTCCTGCCGCAGCGCGTCCACATCGTGTCCCCGCAGGAAGAGGCCGTAGAAAAAGGCGGCTTCCCGTTGGGGGGCCAGGGGGTCGAATTCGTCGCGCAGCATCATAACGACCAGGCGAAAATGACAGTATACCCATGGCGCCAACCTTCCGGCAAGTCAGTTGCGTTAAGATCCCGTGAGAGGACTATGCCGTGCCCACCCTGATCCCTGCCGCCACCCGCATGGCCGCCGCCGGAAACAAACCCAAATTAATCGACGAGTATTTTGGACGTGTAAATTCCGCGCACGAACATGTCAGCATCGCCCATATGCGCAGCCCTAGCGGCTGGCAGGAGCCTGGACAAAAGCCCGAGTTCGATGAATTTACGGTCGTGTTAAATGGCACGCTGCGCGTGGAGCACGCCACCGGTTCCATCGACGTGGCTGCCGGCCAGGCCATCGTCGCACACAGCGGCGAGTGGGTGCGCTACAGCACGCCATCACCCGGAGGCGCCGAGTATGTCGCCGTCTGCCTGCCCGCTTTTTCCGCGGCAGGTGTCCACCGCGACGCCTGAGGCGTTATGCACCCGCCGCAGCCGCCGCGCCGCGCGTGCGAAATTCGTAGCGCACAATCCGCACCGCAGCGCTGTTCGCTTCCGATCGCACCACCCGCCCCGTCGCCACGAACTGCAGCGGGCATGTGCCGCCCAGCCGCGCCGGCCAATTCACCGAGAGTTCCACGGTGCGACCCACCGGCAGTTTCTCGTCGGTGGTAAACAGTATTCCTCCACTGCCAAAGTTCAGCGTCTTCCCGATGCCGCTCGATTTCGAAGTCTTCGACAGAATTAGCGAATACTTGACATCCTCCTGGACGGGAAACCGGCTGGTTCTTCTCCGGTCGGGCATGCCTCCGAATTCTGTACTTCCTTCATCAATGCTTATTTCCATCCTGCTCCTATCATCCAGGACGACAGCGCGGCTCACAATAGTTCTAAAGGCACAAAACCAGCCACCAGTGATGGTACTTTGGGGGGATTCACTGTCATTATTCGGCAATGCAAGGGTGATAAGCGCCGTTTTGATACTCTGAATTGATGGACCAGGATCAGCTCCGTTCCCTGTTCGAGCAGGTCCGTGACGGTGCGGTCGATATCGATGCCGCCATCGCGCGGATGCGCCACATGCCCTTCGAAGACCTGGGCTTCGCCAAGGTCGATCACCATCGCGCCCTGCGGCATGGCATTCCCGAGGTTATCTTCGCCAAGGGCAAGACCCCCGATCAGGTGGTCACCATCGCCGCCAGCCTGCTCGAGAATTCGCGCAACGTTCTGATCACCCGCGCCGATCCGGTTTGCGCCGCCGCTGTCACCGCCGAATTGCCCGGCGGCGAATACTCGGTGCTCTCCGGCGCCATCCGTTTCTGGCGCGACCGCACCATTCACGGCAAGGGCCGCATCAGTGTGGTGTGCGCCGGCACCAGCGATATGCCGGTAGCCGAGGAGGCCCAGATCACCGCGGAATTGATGGGCAATGAAGTCGACGCCATCAACGATATCGGCGTGGCCGGCATCCAGCGCCTCATGAGCAACCGCGAGCGCCTCACCGAAGCCCGCGTCATCGTGGTCTGCGCCGGCATGGAGGGCGCGCTTCCCAGCGTGGTGGGAGGCATGGTTTCCTGCCCGGTGATCGCCGTCCCTACCAGCGTCGGCTATGGCGCCAGCTTCCACGGGCTCGCCGCGCTGCTCGGCATGCTCAACAGTTGTGCCTCGAACGTCACGGTGGTGAACATCGACAACGGCTTCGGCGCCGGCTATGTGGCCAGCTTGATCAACCGCCTGTAGCCTCGATGGCCAGCCGGCTTCCGATGCGCTAACCGGCCCGGCGGATCTCTTCCCGGATCACTCGCCGCAACGTTGCTTTCAGCTATATCGGCAGCCAGTCCGCCGTGGTCCACCAGTCGGGGTGCGCATCGCTCCAGGTGCACAGGGGCGCCGGGGTAAGCCAATCCCAGCCGGGGTCGCCGCCAATGGGCGCGCCGGGAGGGGCACCAGGAGCCGGCATCGGCCGCGCCGCTTCGGCGGGGCGTTCGAGGAATCGCTTGATATCGGCGGCCAGCAGCGCGTGTTGCGCTTGTTCGGCTTCGCTATTTGTCGCTTCGCCGCGAAGGCGCTCGGCGAGCTCCGAGAGCTTAAACGAAGCTACGGCGCGGACCTGCGCGTTCGGCGCGCCGGTGGCAAGCCACATGACGCGATCCACCAGCACGCGTTCCTCGGCGCGGCGGACTTCGGCTTCGTAGGGCGAGGCGATGGGTGCATCGAAAACCGCTTTGGTCAAGCGGTCGATGACTTCTTCGAGCGAGGGGAGCGTGGGATCGACGGCGTGTTGCGCTACCATGCGAGCGGCGCGGTTGAGTTGCAGAACGAATCCGATGGTCACGTCGGATGCGATGGTGGCCGGGCTTAGCGGATCGAAGCCCGATCCAGTCGTGCGCGGAAACAGCTCGCGGTGCATGCCAAAGCCCGGCGGCCGCGGCGGTATGGCCGCCAGCACCTGGCCCGGCACCGTCAGCTCCGATGGCAGCAGCGTTGCGGCCAGCGCCTCCAACGCCTGGCGCTGGTTGGCGGCCGATTCATATCTCACGGGCGCGCGGCCGTCGCCGCGCATGGCGTAGATGTAGTCGAGGCCGGCCACCATGTGCGCGGCCGATTCCACCGAATAGCGGTGATACATGAAGATGGGAACCAGCGGCTCTTCGATGGTGGCCATGGGCGCGCCGTTGCGGATGGTGTGCTCGCCCAGCCGGTCGAGCGCCGCGCGCCGCACCTTCATGATGCGGTTCAATTCTTCGGCCTGGTTCACACCGTTCGACCATTGATCCACGCGCGGATGTGTGTCGGCGTCCTGGTTGGTGAAATAGCGGATGTCCTCGGCCCAGGCGTCATTAAGAATCTTGCTGAGGGCGGCCGTTTCGTCCGTGCCGGCGGGAAACTGGCGGTAGCCGTAATTGATTGCCACCTTGTCCCAATCGCCGATGCGGGCCGGGTAGGCGTTTGAGATATCGATGGCGCCGTCATCGCGTAGTTTCTCGGCCGGGTGCGGATAGTCCATCACGGAAATCCATCCCCTGGTGCTGTCGTAGTAATTGTGGCCCAGGCCCAGGGTGTGGCCCACTTCATGGGCGGCCAGTTGGCGGATGCGCGACAGCGCGGTCTGGTAGAGGATGTCGGGCTTCTCGTTGCCGGTGGTGTAGGGCGAGAGCAGGCCTTCGAAGATCAGGTAATCCTGACGGTCGCGCAGCGAACCCAGCGTGACGGTGCCTTTGATGATCTCGCCGGTGCGCGGGTCGTTGACGGTGCCGCCGGAGCTCCAGCCGCGCGTCGAGCGGTGGACCCAGTTGATCATGTTGTAGCGGATGTCCATGGGGTCGGCGCCGTCGGGCAGCACGGCCACCTGAAATGCATTGCGGAAGCCGGCCGCTTCGAAGGCCTGGTTCCACCAGCTCGCGCCTTCGATCAAGGCTTTGCGCACGTCCTCGGGCGCCCCCGGGTCCACCCAGTATTGAATCGGCTTGACGGCCTCGCTGACGGCGGCGTTCGGGTCTTTCTTTTCGAGGCGATGGCGACGCAGGTAGCGCATCACCATGGGCTCGCCGATGGGCACGCTGTAATCGACGAAACTCAAGCCGCCATATCCGGCGCGTGGATCGTCGTAACGCGGGCGAAAACTGTTGTCGGGGAGTTCGACCAGCGAGTAGTGCTCGCGCAGAGTCACGGAGTCGGCGGAAGGTGTGACGCTCGACACGGTGCCGGAGAACAAGCCGCCGCCGCGACCGCCGCCGCCCGCTGCATCGGCCGCGGGAGCACCGGCGCCGATGGCCGGCGGGCCCTGGGCTGGACCGGCCGCGCCGCCCCCGCGACCACCTCCGGCGGCGGCTTCATTGGCGAAGGTGAGGGTCACTTCAATTTCCGTGTTTTTGGGGAAGGCTTTGGTGCGCTGAAGGTAGAAGGCGCTGCGCGTGCGGTCCACGCGATAGGTTCCAGGACGGAGCGCATTGCCGGCGCCATGCCCGTCGCGCAGGAAAAAATCGGTGGCGTCCACCAGCACGCGCGCATTGCTTTCGGCGGCAACAGTGAAGCCCCACAGCACCGATTTAGCGAAGGAATCTTCCACCGAGCGGCGCTCGGCCGGGTTGGCGCTCGATGAGCGGAAGGATTCGTTCCCCTGCACCAACATCACCTTCGGTCCGACGCGCTGGAAGGAGACGATGCGCGAGGCGCCTTCCTGGCCGCGGTCCAGGCCGATGTCGTTCGAGCCCAGTCCGGCGGCTAGCCCGGTGGTATAGAGAAACTCGTTGTCGAAGTGCGGGATCTCCAGCCACAGGCTGCCGGTGCGCTCGTCCCAGTAGAGCGGGAAGTAGCCGTCGATTTTCTGCATGCCGCTGGTGCGCTCTTCAATGCGCGGCAGAGGTCCGGCCGGTTGCGCGCCACCGCGCCCTTGCGCGTGGAGCGCCGGCACGGCCAGCAGAGTGAGGCAAGTTGCGAAGGCGAAAGAAGGTCGAGACATGAAGGAACCCCCGAGGGTCCATTGTATAGCGGCTGGCTCTTTGACCGGCTGATGTTGTCCTTTTCCGGGAAACCACTCCCTCACGGTCGTGGCTCGCATCGGCGGCTAGGGCCGGAACCAACCGGGGCCGACTCGCAGATGGTGGCTGACGGAATCCGGCACTACCAGGAACAGCAGCAGGCCGATGGCGGCGTGCGCGATTCCGAGCAGGTAGAGGTTGCGGCTTCGCCGGTAGAGCAACGTGGCGCACCAGCCCAGCGGAAGCGTGATGGCCATGAGGAACGGGTTGGGCGCGTGCGCGAGGGAAAAGAGCGCGGCGGCCATCAGGGAAGCGGCGCGGGCGGAAACCGCGGCATCGAAGCGATTCAGGAAATAGCCGTTCAGAGCGTATTGCTGGACCAGGCCCCAGGGCAGATAAACGGCCGCGGCAAAGAAGGCGCCGTCGGAGCCGATCTGGCGCATGGTGCGCAGCAGGACGCCCCCGGTGAGCAGCAGCAGCGCGATCAGGAGCAGCAGCGGCGCCAGCTCGTGCAGGCAATCGCGCAGGTTGTGGAGTCCAAAGCCGAGCGCGCGCGGGCTCTCGCCGTGCAGCAGGTGCGAAAGCAACATCAGGGCCGGGATGGCGATCCAGGAGTGGGGGTAGACGAAGCGCAGCTTCCAGATGTAGGCGACGATCAGGCCGAACATCAGGAGCGGTTCCAGCAAGGCGAGTTTGCGCATGGCGGGCTCAGAAGAAGAAGTGCTTGGTCCAATCCACCAGCATGTGCAAGGCCGCGGACGAAAGGACGGTGGAGGCCTCCCGGAAAACCCAGCCGTAGGCCACGCCGGCGATGGTGGCGAGAATCATGTAGCGCCAGTTGGGCAAGGGCTGGGGTCCGTTGTCGAGGTGCGCACAGCCGAAAATGAACGCGGCGGCCAGCAGCGTGCGGGTGCCCGCGCCGAAGCGCAGCATGAGAAGGTTCTGAATGAGCGAGCGGAACAGAATCTCTTCGGGCAGCGCGGTGCCGGCGAAAATCAGGCCGATCGCGGAGACCATGCGGCCGGCGGATTGGGTGGGCGCGTGCGGAAAGGGAATGAATCCGAGAGCGATCCCCACGACGGCCAGGACCGGCGCGGCCATGGCGAACCCGGCCAGCGGCAGCCAGTAATCGCGCGCGTGACGCGGCAGGTTGTATTTCAAACCGGGAATGGAGCGGAATCCCACGAAGAGCACCAGGCCGAGAAGGATGGCGATGCCGTATGCCACGGCATGCAGAAAGCCCTGTGCGGGCCGCGGAACCAGAGTGGCGCCGGCGGAGAATTCGAGCGGCAGCCAGAGAAGCAGTACGGTGAGGAAGTCCAGCGCCGAGGGACGCGCTCGCTTGCCGGCACCCTGCGCGTACGCGCACAGGACGGGCGCGGAAGTGTAGGCAAGGATCAGGAGCGCGAGCGGCAGGCTCGACGCGCCGGCGAGCGCGGCCGCAATGGCGAAGACGGCGGTAAGTAGCGGCGGCGCGACCAAGATCCAGGCGGGCCTGCGATGCAAAATGATCTCGAGAAACCGCCGCGGCGCGGGCGCCAGAAAAGCCAAGACGGCCAAGAGCAGTAGGGCGAGAAATGCGGTTTGCTCCATAGGGATATCGGTCAGTGCGGGGCGCGTCCGAAGACCCGGATGCGCAGCACGACGTGGCGCCCTTCGTCGCCGAAGAATTGCAGGTATTGGGGCGCGCCGATCACGCTATTGACCGCCGTGGGGTTGCGGTGGTCGGTGAGATTGTTCGCGCCAACCCGGACGGCCAGCCGGTAGCCTGCGAAGGTAAAGCGGCGCTCGATAGAGAGATTGAGATCGAAGTTGGATGGGAAGCGCTGCCCATCCACCGGGCCCACCACCATGCCGGAATCAGTGGTAACGGCGAAGGGGAAGCCGGTGCGGTAATCCGCCAGAAAGGCGACGGCCCAGTTTTTGAACGGCAGCGGGAAGTAACCCCATCCCAGAATGCGGTTGGGCGCATCCCATGGCATGCGGCCGAAGTTGTTCAGCACCTGCAAGGGTTGATCGACGCTGACATCCAGAACGGCGTTCGAGGCGGCGCGCGAGCGGACATAGCTGGCCATCCAACCGTACTGATCGCCGAAGGTCTGGCGCGCGGTGAACGCCACCTCGTCGTAGGCGTCGCGGCGCTGATTGGTGAGGGCATAGGTTCCGCCGTATCCATAACTCAGCAGAACCGGTTGGTCGATGAGCGGAGGGGCGGCGCCCTCGGGCGCATATACAAAGCCGTCGCGGCCGCGCTTGCGCAGCCACTCGGTGCGCCCGGCAATGCGATGCCGGAATTCATGTTCGATGCCGCCACTCCACTTGTCATAGCGCGGGAGCCGGAGGTTCTGGCCGGAGGCGAAGGTTGTGACCAACGGCGCTTCCGGCGCGCCGGTGGAAGAATAGGGAACCGTGACGGCCTGCTGATCGAGCGGCCGGCTGAACAGCGCCAGGTTGGTGGCATCGTGCAGAATGGCGTAACCAGCGGTGAGCTTGGTGCGGGCATCGGTGAAGGGCGCATAGGCAATCGAGAGGCGCGGCGAGATGGCTGCATGGCGCACCAACTCGTCCCAGTCCTCGCGCACTCCGGCATCAACTGCCAGCCGCGGGGCCGGCTGCCAGTGATCGGTGAGGTATGTCGCGACTGAAGCGCCCGGGCGATCGAAATCGCCGGTTCCCTGAAAAGTGGTTTGAAAGAGCGGGTGGCCCGTAAGGTTGAGCAGTTCATAGGTGGAGCGCTCAAATTGCGCGGTGTAATCGAGGCGCTGCGCGTCGGCGCCGAGTTGAAGCTGGTGGCGTCCGGCGAAGTGGCGCACGCGCGGAAAGTAGTTGACGAAGAGCTGATCGCGGCGGCCGTGCTCGCGCGAGCGCACGAAGTAATCTCCGCTGCGGCCGGCCGGCGCGACGAGGTAGGGCAGATCTCCTTGCGGAGTGCGATCGCGATCGACGCTCTGCCAGGCGAAGCCGGTCTCGAGCACCGCGCCGCCCGCCCAGGAGTGCGATTCCTTTATGGCGGCGAGCCACTGGCGATCGCCCAGCACGGTGGTGGTGGAGACCGGATCGAGCACGCCGAGGCCGTAGTGCGCCTGGTGATCGAAATCGGCCAGCAGATCGGCGAACAGAATATTGGTGGGGGTCAAGTTGACTTGCGCGTGCAAAAGGTTGCCGGCGGCCCAACTGGCATTGGTGTTCTGGCCATTCGGCAAACCGGAAACGTAGCCGCCGTTGTATTCGCCGTCGAAGCTGTCGGAGAACCAGGCGCGGCCTTTGACGATGGGGCCGGAGACGCCGGCGCGCGGCGTCCAATCGCCGATGCGTACACCGGAGTGGATGTCCAGGCCGGGAATGAAGTTGGTAGCGGTGGAGTGGAACTGGTCCGCGCCGTTTTCGGGTTGAATGGCGAGGGTGCCTGCGGAGCCGTTGCCGAGGTTGGCGGATTCGCGCGAATCGACCAGATCGAGCGAGCGGACTCCTTCGACGGCGAGGCGCGTGGAGTAGCGGCCGTCGATGGGATCGGTGATGTCGAAGCCATCGAGCGTGTAGCGGGTCTGGTACTCGGCGCCGCCTTGAAAGTGAAGGCCGCCGGTGGGGTCCTGGATCACGCCGGGCATCAGCTTCATGGCGTTGCTCAGGCTGTGGCTGGCGGGATACGGGATGTCGTTGACTTCGGTTCCGCTGAGGCGCTGTTCACCCTGGGTCGCCGCCGGCTCGACCGGCGCGGGCAGCGCGCCCACCGTGACGCTTTGAAAGACTTCGTGCTGCGGGTTGAGCGTCACGGTCACTTCGGTGGGGCCATCGCCGATGTGAAGCGGGCGGTCGCGCAGCTCGAAGAAGCCGGCGTGGCCGACATCCAGCGTGCAATCTCTCAGTGGGAGCGACATCTGGAAGTCGCCGGCGGGTCCGGTTTGGGCTTCGATGGCGGGTGCCGCGCCGCAGTGGACCGTGACACGCGCGGCCGGGACGGGCGCTCCGTCCTCATCGATCACGCGACCGGTGACTTTCACTTGAGCAGTGGCCGCGGCTGTGAAGATCAGCACCAGGAAGAACGCGGTGAAAAGTCGCATGATGTTCACAGGCCACACGCTTAGGATTGTAAACGCGCCGGGACGCGGGTGGGTTTCCATTCGCTACCATGATGAGTGCATGTTCGATTGGAAACAGAATCCCCATAGGCGTTTCAACCCGCTGACACGCGAATGGGTGCTGGTGTCGCCGCACCGGACGGCGCGGCCCTGGCAAGGGCAGATGGAGGAGGCGGCAGCCGGCACGCAGCCGGACTACGATCCGCAATGCTATTTGTGTCCGGGGAATGCGCGGGCAGGCGGCGCGCGGAATCCTGAGTACGCTTCGACATTTGTCTTCGATAACGATTTCGCCGCGCTCAAGCCCGATACACCGCTGGCGCGGTTCGAAAGGGATGGGGTACTGGTGGCGGAATCGGAGCCGGGGATTTGCCGGGTGGTCTGTTTTTCGCCGCGTCACAACCTGACGATGGCCAACATGGAGCAGGCGGATCTGCGGCGCGTGGTGGATGTGTGGGTGGAGCAGTATCGCGAGTTGGGCGCGCGGCCGCTTATCAACTCGGTGCAGATCTTCGAGAATCGGGGCGCGATGATGGGGGCGAGCAATCCGCATCCACATTGCCAGATCTGGTCGAATCACGCGGTGCCGAACGAATTGGCCAAAGAGACGGCGGCGCAACAGGCCTGGCTGGGCCAGCGCGGCGGCTGCCTGCTGTGCGACTACGCGAAGCTGGAGCTGGCCGAAGGCGAGCGCGTGGTGGAAGAGAACGACAGTTTCCTGGTGGTGGTGCCGTTCTGGGCGATATGGCCGTTCGAGACGATGGTGATTTCGAAGCGCCACGTGAGCGGCATCGATGGGTTTACGGACGTGCAGCGCGACGGCCTGGCGGATATTCTGAAGCGCGCGGCGTCGCGATACGACCGGCTGTTCCGCGCTCCGTTTCCTTACTCGATGGGGATTCACCAGCGGCCCACCGATGGCGGAGCGCACGCCGAATGGCACGTGCACGCGCATTTCTATCCGCCGCTGCTGCGTTCGGCGACCGTGCGAAAGTTCCTGGTGGGCTATGAAATGCTGGCGACGCCGCAGCGCGACATCACGCCGGAAGCGGCTGCGGAGCGGCTGCGCATGGTTTAGTCTAGCCGGCCCGGTTACGCCGGGTCCCGGAAGAGGCACATGTGCGCGAAGTCGAACCAATGCTGACTGTACCGGCCGAGGTAGAAGAGGCTGATGAAGCGGACGAGGTTGACGGGGTGACGCTGTGGGGCTTACATATGGGCTGCCGGGCTGCGCCGGCTTTGACAGGCCAGGAGATCCGTCCCACCCCTGGGCCGCCGATTGTTCCGTCAGGCGCCGCACGCTACAATAATTTCGGACTATAAGTCCCGAATATGCCGAGGCGCCTCGCCCGGAAGCTGATGCTCTCGATCACGGTGATCGTGATCATTGTGGCGGCGGTTTCCGGGTTGGTTAACGTCAAAACCGAGGAGCAGCAACTGCTGCACACGATGATCCTGGGGGCGGAACAGCTCTCCAAAGGCATCACCAGCGCCACCTGGCACGCCATGCTCGACGACCATCGGGAGGCCGCCTACGAGGTGATGCAGACGATTGCGTTGAAGCAGGGAATCGACCGCATCCGCATGTTCAACAGCGCGGGGCATGCCACGTTTTCGACGGGCCAGGAAGCGCCGCTGGACACTATGGACCCGAAGCTGCTGGATGCGCCCAACCGGGTCAATATATACCGCGGCGCGGACGGCCGGCGGCGGCTGGATATGCGGACGCCGATTTACAACGAGCGGTCGTGCAGCCAGGCGGAATGCCACGCGCACCCGGCGGGGGTGAAGGTGCTGGGGGTGCTGGATCTGGCGTTGAGCCTGGAAAGCGTGGACCACGAAGTGGCCGGCATGAAGTTCCGGGTGCTGCTGGTGACGGGCGTCGAGGTCACGCTGATCAGCCTGTTCATCATCTTTTTCACGCGCCGCTTTCTGAGCCGTCCGATCGACGAGCTGATCGAAGGCACCAAGGCGGTGAGCCAGATGGAGCTGGATAAACCGATTGAGATTTCGAGCAGCAGCGAGGAATTGGACGAGTTGGCGCGGTCGTTCGACGTGATGCGGGACCGGTTGCGGACGGCGCTGGGAGAGATCAACCAGTTCACGCAGAACCTGGAAAGCAAGGTGGAGGACCGGACGCAGCAGCTCAAAGCGGCGCATCAGAAATTGCTGCAAACGGACCGGCTGGCCTCGTTGGGACAGCTTTCGGCGAGCGTGGCGCACGAAATCAATAATCCGATCGCGGGCGTGCTGAACCTCTCGATGCTGCTGCAACGGATGTTGAAGGACGACGGCATTCCGGCGGGACGGGTCGAGGAATTCCGAAAGTACCTGACGCAGGTGACCAATGAGACGGCGCGGGTGGGACGGATCGTGTCGGACCTGCTGGCATTTTCGCGGCGGTCGAAGCCCCAGCGGGCGCCGGGCGATGTCAACAAGATCGTGAAGATGACACTCTCGCTGATCCAGCATAAGCTGAAGCTGAGCAACGTGGAGGTGGAGACGCACCTGGCGGAAGACCTGCCGCTGGTGGCGTGCGACCAGTCGCAGATGCAACAGGTGGCGCTCAACCTGTTGATGAACGCGGCTGAGGCGACGCAGGGGAAGACCGAGCGGCGGGTGAAGGTTTCGACCAATTCGGGCGACGGCATGGTTCGCCTGGTGGTGACGGACAACGGCGAGGGAATTCCACCGGAGAATCTGGCCAAGATCTTTCATCCGTTTTTCACGACCAAGCCGGAAGGCAAGGGCGTGGGGCTGGGGCTGGCGGTGACGTACGGGATTATCGAGGCGCACGGGGGCGATGTCGAGGTGGTGAGCAAAGTGGGTGAAGGAACCACGTTCACGATCTCGCTGCCGTTCGAGCCTCCACAGCGCGCCGAGTTGCCGCTTCCGGAACTGGCGCGGAGAGAATGAATTACCTGTACGTGGGCGCGACACCCGAAGTGGAACGCCAGGCGTACGGCGCGGTGCGCGACCGCGTGGAGAGCGAGTTCGGCTTAGCGGTGCGGGAGATGGAGCTTCCGGCGGTGGATTTCGCCTATGACCGGGAGCGCGGGCAGTACGGATCGATTGCGATGCTGGAGATGCTGGCGCGGATCTGCCCGCCGGATGCGGTCAAGCTGCTGGCGGTCACCGAGCGGGATTTGTACATCCCGGTGCTGACGTTCGTGTTCGGGCAAGCGCAACTGAGCGGACGGATAGCGGTGATTTCGCTGGCGCGGTTGCGGCAGGAGTTTTACGGACTGGCGCCCAACCGCGAGGTCTTTCTGGAGCGGGCCTCGAAAGAGGCACTCCACGAGATGGGCCACACGTTCGGGCTGGTGCATTGCGGCAACCGGAATTGCGCGATGTCGCTTTCCACCAACGTGCGGCAGATCGATTCGAAGCGCTGCGAGTTTTGCGCGCCCTGCGGGGCGCGGTTGCGGCGCGGAGCAAGGGAGTAAGGGTTATGAAAACGCACTGGCAGATTCTGGTAGTGGACGACGAAGAGGTGATGTGCGAATCGCTGGCGGCCTGGCTGCGCGAGGACGGCTATACGGTGGACACGGCGTCGTCGGGGCGGGAAGGCGTGGAAAAGGCGCGGCAGCGCGACTACGCCATCTATTTCGTGGACCTGAAGATGCCGGGCGGGATGGACGGGATCGAGACCATGATGCAGGTGCGGAAGCTGCACCCGGAGGCGTCGATCATTATTATCACGGCGTACGCGACGGTGGATACGGCCATCACGGCGATGAAGGAGGGGGCGCAGGAGTACATCGTGAAGCCGTGCAACCCGGAGGAAATTTCGCTGCTGGTGAACCGGATCATCAAGGTGAAGAACCTGCAGCGCGAGAACACCATCCTGCGGAAGAAGCTGTCGCGGCAGTATGTGGTGGGCGATGTCATCAGCAAGAACGCCAAGATGGGCGACATTTTGAAGCTATGCCACGAGATCGCGGGGCTGCGCAGCACGGTGCTGATCGAGGGTGAGAGCGGAACGGGCAAAGAGATGATCGCGCGGGTGATTCACCATTCGGGCGACCGCGCGGCCAAGCCGTTTGTAGCGGTATCGTGCGCGGCGCTGGCGGAGACGCTGCTGGAATCGGAATTGTTCGGGCACGAAAAGGGATCTTTCACGGGGGCGAGCGAGCGGAAACAAGGCAAGTTCGAGATGGCGGACGGCGGCACGATTTTCCTGGACGAGATCGGAGACATCTCGCCGAAGTTGCAGGTGGATTTACTGAGGGTGTTGCAGGAGCGGAGTTTTTACCGGGTGGGCGGGTCGGAGGAAGTGCGGGTGGATGCGCGGGTAGTGGCGGCGACGCACGTAAATCTGCAGCAGGCGGTGGCGGAGGGAAAATTTCGCGAGGACTTGTTCTACCGGCTGAACGTCATCGAGATCCGGATTCCGCCGCTGCGCGACCGGCGGGAGGATATTCCGCTGCTGGCGCATCATTTTCTGGAGAGGCTGGCGCACGAGATGGGTAAGGATATCACCGAGATCTCCGAAGGCGGCTTGAAGGTGCTGATGGATTACAACTGGCCGGGCAATGTGCGGGAGCTGGAAAATGCGGTGGAGCGGGCGTTGGTGACCAGCCGCGGGCAAGTGCTGACGGAAGAAGATTTTTCGTTCCTGGCGGCCAACGGGGCGGCGAGAACATGGACGGCGCCGGCCGGGATGACGCTGCAGGATATGGAAAAGCTGTTGATTGCGGCGACGCTCGAGCGGACCAACGGGAACATCAAGGAATCGGCATCGGTGCTGGGCATCGACCGCTCGACGTTGTACGAGAAGATCAAGCGGTACGAGATTCCGCGATAGGCTGTTGGGCTTATAACTTATAACAATGAGCGCAAGAGCGCGACCAGGGGTCGCGCGCAGACGAGGGCGTCTGCCCCATTTTTTCACTATGCTAGCGGCTGGGCGGCGGCGGTGCGGGGTCGGCTTTGTAGGCCTTCTCGATGCGGTAGATGTAATTGATGGTCTCGCGGAACGGAGGGATGCCGTTATAAGGGATGCCGTTATACCTGTCGACCACGGCGGGGCCGGCGTTGTAGGCCGCCAAAGCGTGCCGGAGGCCTCCGTGATATTTGTCGAGGAGATCGCGGAGATAACGGGCGGCGGCGTCGACATTCTGCGCGGGATCGTACGGATCGACGCCGAGGTCCTGGGCGGTGGAGGGCATCAACTGCATCAGGCCGATGGCGCCTTTGGGAGAAATGGCTTGTGGCTGGAAGTCGGACTCCGCAGCCATCACGCTGCGGAGCAGGACGCGCGGCAGGCCGTATTTATCGGCGGCGGCATCGGCTAGTTCGAGCGGCGAAGGCAGACGCGGAACGGGGACGATCAGGGCTGGCGGCTCGACCGGAGCCGGCGCGGGAGTTGGTTCGGGGTTGATCTCTTCGGGCTCGAACGTGCGGATCTCCGCGGCGGCCAACTCCGTGAAGCCGGGACCGCTATAAAGGCGGACGCGGGCGCCATCCAACTCGTGGCGATCGACATGCAGACGCGCGCCGCTGGCGAGTATGGCGTACTCACCGGCGAAAGCCGCAGCGGTCCAAAGCAGCAAGAATCCCAGTAAACGCATGGAGCCTGTACACTATCTTGACGCAATTCAGAGGCAAAGCGTGCAGGCCATGGGAAAAAAGGGGGGCGGCTTCGACAGGCCAGGAGGCGGGCCCCACTAAGCTGCTGATTCCACGTGAAACAGGCGTCCTCGCCTGTCACTGCGAATTAGAGATGAAACTCAACCCTACTTCGGCTGATAGGCCACGGCGTCGATTTCGATTTTGGCGCCGGGCAGCGGGAGCGCGGGCACGGCGATGGTGGTGCGGGCCGGCTTGATCTCGCTGAAAAACTCGATGTAGACCTCGTTCATGGCAACGAAATCCTTGACGTCGACGAGGTAGACACCGCAGCGGACGACATCGGCCATGGATGCGCCGCAGCCTTCGAGGATGCGGCGGATGTTATTGAGCACTTGGCGGGTTTCTGTTTTGATGTCACCAAGGACGGCCTGGTTGGTGGCGGGGTCGACGGGCACCTGGCCGGAAACGTAGATGAAATCGCCAGCGCGCACGCCTGGAGAATAAGGGCCGCGGGGCGCGGCGATGCCGGGTGGGTAAATGCGTTCGATCATGGGTCAATGTCCTTCCGCTTCGAGGAAACGTTCGACTTCGATGGCGGCCATGCAGCCGGCGGCAGAGGCGGTGATGGCCTGCCGGTAAGTGCGGTCCTGCACGTCGCCGGCATGGAAGACACCGGCGACGCTGGTACGCGCGCCGCCTTTGGAAACGATGTAGCCATCGGCATCGGTTTCGATCTGGCCCCTGAAAACCAGGGTATTGGGGATGTGGCCGATGGCGAGGAAGAAGCCGTCGACATCCTGCTGCCAGGCTTCGCCGGTTTTGAGATTGCGCAAGCGCACGGAGGTGACGAGCTTCCGGGCGGGGTCGAGGATCTCTTCGACCACGGTATCGAGCAGAAACTTGATTTTGGGATTGGCGCGGGCGCGATCGAGCATGATTTTGGAGGCGCGGAACTCTCCGCGGCGGTGAACCAGGGTGACCTCGCTGCCCAAGCGGGAGAGGAAATTGGCTTCCTCCATGGCGGAATCGCCGCCGCCGACCACCATGATTTTGCGGTTGCGGTGGAAGAAGCCGTCGCAGGTGGCGCATGAGCTGACGCCGTGTCCGATCAACTTTTGTTCGGACTCGAGGCCCAGCCAGCGGGCGGATGCGCCGGAGGCGACGATCAGGGTGCGGGTTTCGATCCACTCGCCCCCGACGTCGATGCGGAAGGGGCGGCGCGAGAGATCGGTATCGACGACTGAACCATGGTGGTATTCTGCGCCGAAGCGCTCCGCCTGTATCTTCATGTTTTCCACCAGGTCGGGGCCGTTGATGCCCTCGGGGAAGCCAGGGAAGTTCTCCACCAGGGTAGTGAGGGAAAGCTGGCCGCCGGCTTCGTGACCAGTCACCACCAGCGGTTTCAGGTTGGCGCGAGCCGAATAGATGGCTGCGGTATTGCCGGCGCAGCCGGAGCCGATGATGACGAGGTTGCGCATGAGAAAAAATTAGGGTAGCACGGGACGGACACGAGGGAATTTCAGAAGAAGAAATCGCGCAGGCGGCGCAGCGGCGAGCGGAGATCGGTGGAGGGCGGCGGTTCTTCGGCGGGGAGCGGGCGGCCGGAGGCTTCGGCCAGCAGGATGAGGGTCTCGAAGGCGAGGGCGCGTTCGGTGCGCGAGATGGCGGAGCTGTAGCGATCCTGCGGAGTGGACTGGCCCAGAGTGGAGTGCAGCAGGCCGGTCCAGGGATCGCGGACGCCGTATTTGAAGCACAAGCCGCGGGCGCGGGGGAGCATGGCGGCCAGGCGG